>OFRA01000071.1_pt1 | contig 24665 bp, 20 predicted proteins | sample 1543001 | NCBI WGS metagenome assembly OFRA01 (sample SAMN07774221, study PRJEB24372) | wastewater metagenome | isolation source: Lake Maggiore Verbania | place: Italy: Verbania | collected 2015-12 | reverse complement strand
TTCCGATCTTTGGTGGAACTTTCTTAGTCTTTAGCGATTACATGAGAGGCGCAGTTCGCCTTGCTGCACTTATGAAACTTCCAGTCACTTTCATTTGGAGCCATGATTCAATCGGCCTAGGTGAAGATGGACCTACTCATCAACCAATTGAACACATCGCCTCTCTTCGTGCAATTCCTGGTCTTGATGTAATTAGGCCAGCCGATGCAAATGAAGTAGTTGCTTGCTGGTCGCAAATCGTAAAGAGAGATAAAACTGCTGGATTGCTTCTTTCTAGACAGAATCTTCCAGTAATTGATCGAAACCTCTATAACTCAACAGCTGAAGTTGAGCGCGGGGCCTATGCAGTAAACGACGTTTCAACTCCTGATGTTTTAATCATTGCAACTGGCTCTGAAGTCTCAATTGCGCTCAAGGCAAGTGAAGAGCTAGCTCAAAGCGGAATTAAAGCTCGAGTCATTAGCGCGCCATGCCTGGAATGGTATCGAGAGCAAGATCAAGGATATAAAGATTTACTAATGCCTAAATCAGTCAAAGCTCGAGTTAGCGTTGAAGCAGGTATTGCTCAAGGCTGGCATGAATTAATTGGTGATTGCGGAGTTGCCATCAGCTTGGAACATTTTGGTGCTTCAGCCTCTGCTCCGGTGTTATTTAAGGAGTTTGGATTTACTCCGGAGGCAGTAGTTAAAGCTTGCCAAGAATCGATGGCAAAGAGTTCCAAATGAGCAAAACGCTAGCTCAGATCAGCCAGGCTGGAACCTCAGTCTGGCTCGATGATTTATCTCGAGAGCGAATGATTGATAATGGAAAGTCGCGCTCCCTGAAATCACTTATAGCTGAAGAGTCCGTTGTTGGTGTGACTACTAACCCTGCGATTTTCTCAAGTTCAATATCGCAATCCTCACTCTATAGCGATGATTTAAAGGCTTTGGCTGCCAAGGGTTATTTGGCTGAGCAGATTATTACTGAACTAACCTGCAGCGATGTTGCTAAGGCATGCGATCTATTTAGGGAAGTATTTCTAGCAAGTGGCGGAGTTGATGGTCGAGTAAGTATTGAGGTAGACCCAAGATTTGCCCGCGATACCAAAAAAACTATTTCTCAAGCTCGAGATCTTTGGAAAAAGATAGATCGACCAAATCTTCTTATTAAAGTTCCCGCAACTATTGAAGGCCTTCCTGCTATCCAAACTCTAATTTCAGAGGGAATAAGCGTCAATGTAACAATAATTTTTTCAACTAAACGCTATGAGCAAGTATTAGATGCATTCATAAAGGGATTAGAGGATCGGGCACAAAAATCGCTTCCGCTCTCTGATATTCACTCAGTTGCATCCTTTTTCATAAGTCGGGTAGATACCGAAATTGATCCAAGACTTAAAGCCAGTGCATCCAAAGAGGCGTTAGATCTGCTTGGAAAGTCAGCCATAGCCAACGCACACCTTGCGTATCAGCACTTTGAAGAGGTCTTGAATTCAGATCGCTGGCAAGTGCTTGCAAAACTTGGAGGCAATATCCAAAGGCCCCTCTGGGCTTCAACTGGGGTAAAGGATCCAAACTATGACCCAACCCAATATGTAATGGAGCTAGTTGCGCCATTATGTGTCAACACAATGCCGGAGCAGACTTTAAATGCCGTTAAAGCTCAAGGAGAATTCAAAGGAAATGCCATCTCAGGAAAATACTTAGATGCAGCTGGAGTAATCAATCAATTAACAAGTATCGGAATAGATATTGAAGAGGTGGCAGAGAAGTTAGAGGTAGAGGGAATTGATAAGTTTATTAAGCCTTGGCTTGAGTTAATCGCAAATGTTGAGGCTGCTAGTAAATGATCAAACTCACTGGCTTTAAGCAAGGCAGGGGGCTCTGGGAGAAGTTAGATAAAGCCACAATTCGCCTTGCCAATTGCGACCCAACCATCTGGGGCGAGAGCGCTGCTAAAGAGGCAGCGATAAGACTTAATTGGGTTAATCTTCCAGAAAAATCTCGCCAGCTTCTTCCTGAGCTTGATGCTCTCTCTGCCTGGTCAAGAGAATTTGGCCACGAGGTTTTCATTCTCTGCGGCATGGGCGGTTCTTCCCTAGCGCCAGAAGTCATGGCGCAGGTCTATAAAAAGGAATTAGCAATTCTGGATTCCACAGATCCTGCTCATGTTAAAAAAGTTTTGGATCAAGATTTATCTAAATCTTGCATAATCATCGGCTCTAAATCTGGATCAACTATTGAAACTTCCTCCCAGATGGCAGCAGCCAATCAGCAGTTAATTAAGCAGGGCCTAGATCCAAAGAATCATTTTGTAGTGATTACCGATCCTGGATCCCCTCTTGATATCAAAGCCAGGGAAAGTAACTTAAGAGTAGTAAATGCTGATCCAAATGTCGGTGGGCGCTTTAGCGCACTTAGCGCCTATGGACTTACTCCTGCCGCCCTTATTGGTATTGATATCTCAATTCTCTTAGATGATGCTTATGAGGCATCACAATCCTTTGCTAAGCCTGGCTCAGTAGTTACTCAAGTTGCAGCTGCTTTGGCTGATAAGTTTTTTTCATTTACAGGATTTCTCGATACTGGCTCTAACGTTTCTGGGCTTGGTGAGTGGATAGAGCAGCTAATTGCAGAGTCAACTGGCAAAGATGGCAAAGGCGTCTTGCCCATAACTTTGACAAGGAAAAGCAAGCTTAACTACCCAGTAATTACCTTTGATGGAAGTGGAGAAAACAGCGTTGAAGCAAGTCTAGGTGAACACTTTATTTTCTGGCAGTGGGTCACAGCTCTTCTAGGATATTTACTTCAAGTCGACCCATTTAATCAACCTAATGTCACAGAGGCTAAAGATAAGACTAATGCCCTGCTTTCCAGATGGAGTAAAGGGCGAGAGGAAATCAACCCAGTATTTGAAAGTGGCAGTATTGCTGTTTATTCAACACTTCAAGAAGACTCTGTGGCACATTACTTAGAAAGAGCTATAGCAAACTCCAAAGGCTATTTAGCGATAATGGCCTATCTTCACCGCGGCATCGATGATCAAATAAAAGATTTAGCACCACTACTTGAGAGTAAATCAAAGCTTCCAACCACCTTTGGCTGGGGTCCAAGATTTCTTCACTCAACTGGCCAGTTCCATAAAGGTGGGCCCAGCACTGGTTCATTTATTCAAGTCACAGCAGATAATGGAAATAATTGGCCAATTCCAGGAAGAGATTTTGGATTTGAGACTTTGATTATGGCTCAAGCCCTCGGTGATATGGAGGCCTTATCCAGTAGAGGCTTTAGCGTCATTCGTTTTCACTTAAAGAATCGAAAGCAAGGCATTACAGAACTGCTTAGCGCGGCAGAAAAGATTTAATCTTCATCCTCAGCGCGTAATTTCTTTAGCGCTGCTTCCAAAATCTTCTTCGCTTCGGCCTCTGTGCGACGCTCTTTTACATAAGCTAAGTGGGTCTTATAAGGCTCATTCTTGATTGGTGATGGTGGGTTGTTCTTATCTTGCCCAGCTGGAAAACCGCATCTTGGACAATCCCACTCAGCAGGAACAACAACTGTTCCATCTTCAGCAAAGGAAGGTTTTGTTTCATGGCCATTTTGGCACCAGTAAGAAACGTGAAAGCGCGCAATAGCTTCGCCGCGTTCAGCCTCGCCCATTGGGCCTGCGCCAACGCGTGAACCTCTGATAGCACTTCCACCAGCCATTTAATTGCTCCCTTTTCTAGAGATTAATAAATCTTCTATTTTAAAACTAAACCAAGTGCGATGATGACGGCAAACCAGAGACCGCCGACCACAATTGTGATGCGATCTAAGTTCTTCTCAACAACGGATGATCCACCATAGGTTGAGGACATTCCCCCGCCAAATAGATCTGAAAGTCCGCTGCCTTTTCCTTTATGGAGCAGAACTAAGAGAATCATCAAAATGCTGGTAATCACCAGAAGGATTGAGAGGGCTAACGACACTTATTTCTCCTTGGGTTGAATAAGGGGCAAATACTACCTAAAGGCGGTGATTCCTAACGAATCTGGGCGCTAGAGAACCCGGTGGAATTTGCATAGGCGGGCGAACTCCTCAGCATCAAGGCTAGCCCCGCCAACCAAGGCGCCATCGATATCGCTCTGTCGCATAATTTCTACGATATTTGCCGACTTCACTGAGCCGCCATAGAGAATTCTGGCATTTTGAGCAATCTCATCACTTCCAATATCAGCAAGCTCTAGGCGAATAGCTGCGCAGACCTCTTGAGCATCATCTGGAGTAGCAGTCTTGCCAGTTCCAATAGCCCATACTGGTTCATAAGCAAAAACGATCTTCTTTAAATCTGGTTTATGAAATCCCTTTAACCCTTGGCGAAGCTGGTTAATTACATAAGTTACATGTGCTCCTGATTCGCGCATTGCTAATTCTTCGCCAATACAAAAAATTGGCACCATCTCGTTATCTAATATTGCGCGCATCTTTGCATTTATTAACTCATTACTCTCGCCATGTATTGCTCGTCGCTCAGAGTGTCCTGCTAGAACATAGGTGCAATCAAGTTTTTTGAGCATCGCACCAGAGATGTCGCCAGTGAATGCGCCAGACTTTTCTGGTGAAATATCTTGGGCTCCATAAGAGAGCTTGAGGCGATCTCCGTCAACTAAAGTTTGAACTGATCTTAAATCTGTAAATGGCGGCAATACTGCTACTTCAACTGCATCAAAGTCACGATCCTCTAGTGAGTAGGCCAACTTCTGAGTTACAGCAATTGCTTCAAGATGATTTAGGTTCATCTTCCAATTGCCAGCAATCAGCGGTTTACGTGTGCTCATTTCTGCTCCTTAGTTGGCTACTTGCTTATCTTAAGGCTATTAGTCCTGGAAGCTGCTTACCTTCCAAGTATTCAAGTGATGCTCCCCCGCCAGTTGAGATATATCCAAAATCGCTATCGCTAAAGCCAAGAGCTCTCACCGCAGCTGCTGAATCTCCGCCACCAACAACGGAAAGACCTGAGACTTCACTTAAAGCTTGAGCGACAATTCTGGTCCCTGAGGCAAAATTAGGAAATTCAAAAACTCCCATTGGTCCATTCCAAAATACTGTGGCGCACTCTTTAATTGCAGAAGCAAATGCATGGGCGCTATCTGGGCCTATATCCAGCCCCATCTGATTACTTGGAATCTGATCTGCGCTTACTAAACTTGGAGATTCGTTAGCAAAAGCTGGAGCTACCCAGATATCACTTGGTAGTAAAACTCTTACTCCCAACTTTTCTGCTCGTTCTAGTAATTGCTTAACCAAGTCAACAGATTCCGCTTCAAATAATGACTTTCCAATTTCTTTTCCTTGCGCTGCAAGAAAGGTAAAGAGCATTCCGCCGCCAATTGCAAGAATATTTACTTTATCAAGTAGATTTGAAATCACTCCGATTTTATCTGAAACCTTAGCTCCGCCAAGAACTACTCCGTAGGGACGCTCTGGAGATTGAGTTAGTTTCTCAAGAACAGCGACCTCTGCTGCAATTAACTTTCCTGCAGCGTGCGGAAGTAATTGGGCTAGCTCAAATACTGAGGCATGTTTTCTATGTACAGCACCAAAGCCATCTCCCACATAGAGATCGCCCAACTTTGCTAATTCTTTTGCTAGAGCTAAACGCTCTGTCTCATCTTTACTAGTCTCAGAGGCATTAAAGCGAATATTTTCTAGTAGAAGAACTTCTCCACTCTTTAAGGCAGCAGCCTTTTCGAAAGCTTCTGGCCCTACTATCTGACTTGAAAATGCGACTTGCTTTCCAAGTAGTTCTGCTAAGCGTTTAGCAACTGGCTCTAGTGATAACTCACTTTTAACTTCACCTTTTGGTCTTCCAAGGTGAGCGATGATTACAACCGACGCACCAAGTGAGAGTAGTTCCTGAATTGTTGGAAGCGATGCACGGATACGACCGTCATCGGTAATAACTCTATTTCCATCACCGCTATCTTTAAGTGGAACATTTAGATCACAGCGAAGAAGAACTCTTTTCCCTGCTGGATTTAAAGAGGATAAACCTTGAATCAAAGGCTCTTCCCAATAAAGCTCATTAAATCAACTAGGCGATTTGAATAGCCCCACTCATTGTCATACCAACCGGCAACCTTTGCTTGATTGCCAATTGCCTTAGTAATCCCGGCATCAAAGATGCAGGAGTGAGGATCGGTGACAATATCGCTAGAGACGATTGGATCTTCGGTGTAATAAAGAATTCCCTTAAGAGGGCCGGCTGCAGCTTTCTTCATTGCCTCGTTAATTTCAGCAGCGCTTACCTCGCGAGATAGCTCAACTGTTAGATCGGTAATTGATCCTGTTGGCACTGGTACACGTAGAGCGTAGCCATCAAGCTTGCCCTTCAACTCTGGAAGAACTAAACCAATTGCCTTTGCTGCTCCAGTTGAAGTTGGAATGATATTTGTTGCCGCAGCTCTTGCCCGGCGTAGATCTTTATGAGGAAAATCTAGGATTACTTGATCATTGGTATAGGCATGAACTGTGGTCATAAAGCCTCGAATGATTCCAAAGTTATCGTGCAGCACTTTAGCCATTGGAGCAAGGCAGTTAGTGGTGCAGGAGGCGTTAGAGATGATCTGATGCTTAGCTGGATCATAGGCAGAATCATTAACTCCAAGAACTAGAGTGACATCCTCATCACTTGCTGGAGCTGAGATAACTACCTTCTTTGCTCCCCCAACTAAGTGCTTCTTTGCATCGGCAGCTTTTGTAAAATGTCCAGTTGATTCAACAACGATATCTGCCCCAACTGATCCCCAGGCAAGCGCTGCTGGGTCACGCTCTGCAAATACTTTGAAGCTCTTATTTCCAACAGTAATTGAATTTTCATTGTGGGAAACCTCTTGGCCAAGTCGACCAAGGATTGAGTCATATTTGAGTAGATGAGCAAGGGTGGCAATATCAGTTAAGTCATTTACGGCAACGATTTCAATATCAGCCTTTGATGTTAGCGCTGCGCGAAAGAAGTTACGTCCAATACGACCAAACCCATTGATACCAACTTTTACCAAGATAACCACGCTCCATCGGATGGGCGACTCATGCGCCACTGTTTTAATTTTTGACCAGGCTTGCCACGACTTTGTGGACTTGGGTAAATCCTATCAGTGAATTTTTGGAGAACTCTTATCTTGCTAATTTGGGCTCAAAGATTAATTGAGTAGCTCTGGTGAGAGCCCGGCCTCGGTATCTGGAATTCCTAGATCACTCGCGCGTTTATCGGCCATCGCCAATAGGCGCCTAATTCGTCCTGCAATTGCATCCTTAGTCATCGGCGGCGTTGATAGCGAACCCAACTCTTCAAGGCTTGCCTGCCCATGAGTAATTCGTAGCTGTCCTGCTTCACGAAGATGATCTGGAATATCTTCTCCTAAAATCTCCATCGCTCTTGCTACTCGCGCAGATGCAGCAACCGCAGCTCTTGCTGATCGTCTTAAGTTGGCATCATCAAAGTTTGCCAGGCGATTAGCCGTTGCTCTAACTTCTCTTCTCATCCGCCGCTCTTCCCAAGCCATAACGCTCTCATGGGCTCCAAGACGAGTTAATAAAACTCCAATGGCATCGCCATCTCTGATAACTACTCGATCAACACCACGAACCTCGCGAGCCTTTGCAGCAATTGTGATCCTGCGCGCAGCGCCAACTAGAGCAAGCGCAGCTTCTGGTCCTGGGCAGGTAATTTCAAGGGCTGATGATCTGCCAGGTTCAGTTAACGAACCATGTGCAAGAAATGCACCCCGCCATGCAGCTTCGGCGCAACAAATTCCTGCAGAGACAACTTGTGGTGGTAAACCTCTTACTGGACGTCCATGAGAATCAACAAGTCCAGTCTGTCTTGCTAAGTTATCGCCATCTTTAATCACACGAACTAAATAGCGGCTACCTTTTCTTAAACCGCCAGCGCTAATAACTGCTAGATCTGAATCATGGCCATAGATATCAGCAATATCTTTTCTTATTCTTCTGGCAGCTTGAGCGGTATCAAGTTCAATCTCAACCATGATTTTTCCAGCTGAGATATGTAGCCCTCCTGCAAAGCGCAAAATCGCTGAAACCTCTGCCTTTCGGCAGCAAGGCTTTGAGATAGTAAGGCGGCTTAACTCATCCTTAACCGCTGCAGTCATTGCCATGTGGGTTATCTAAGCATCTCGGCTTGAAAAATGTGGCTCAAAGTCAAAAATAATTTTTCAGTATCATGGTGATTACTTCCTGGGTGAGATGCAAGATCTGCAACAAATACCCTTCCACCCATCGCCTCAACAAGGCCCTCTAGCTCTATTAATAGCTCAGAACGAGCGGCGATTGAGCTATCTAGTAGAGCAACATCACAGTTTAGATCTGGGGCAAATCTGCGCAAGATTCTCAAATGATCTGCTGGAGAACTACCAGCCAATTCATCCCCACTGGCGCTCGGTGAGGCATCAAGATTAAGAATTATCACTTTCTTCGCCTTTGAGCTCTCCAGCGCTTGACGTTGTTTGGCTACTAGAAGATGTGGCATAACACTTGAAAACCAGGAGCCTGGACCTAAGGTAATAAAGTCTGCTTTCGCAATTGCATCAACTCCTTGAGAAGTTGGCGTCGGATCATCCGGAATTAGCCTTAAATCCTCGAGGATTCCTCTTCCTAGCGCTACCTCTTGTTGCCCTCTAATTAAATGGGTGCCTTGCCAAGTTTTAAAAGTTCCTTCAATATCAAGTGGTTCCAATGCCATTGGTAGCACTCGCCCCACAACTTTTAGCAGCGCACCCACTTTATCTAGCCCTTTGACCGGATCACTTTCGCTATCCCATAGAGCAGTTAGCAGTAAATTGCCAAGTGCGTGGCCATCTAACTCGCCTTTGGAGGTGAAGCGATATTGCATTATCTCTGCCCAGCTTCTGCCCCATTCATCATCTGCGCAGAGAGCAGCAAGGGCCATTCTTAAATCTCCTGGAGGAAGTGAATTAAATTCTCTTCTTAATCTCCCACTTGATCCACCATTATCTGCAACAGTAACAATTGCAGTTAACTCATTCGTGATTTTTCTTAAAGCGGATAAAGTAGCAGCAAGGCCATGGCCACCACCAAGTGCAACAACCTTGGGGCTGCTCAACGCTCCCTGCCTAAATCTCTATGAATAGCATGAGCAGAGACGCTATGCTCTGCATCAATTGCGCTGCCGTTAATTCTTCTTGCAAGCTCTTCAGCAACAGCTACGCTTCTATGTTTTCCTCCAGTGCATCCAATTGCAAGAGTTATATATTTCTTTCCCTCTCTCAAATATCCCTGTCCTAGGCTATTAAAGAGCGATAGGTATTTTTCTAAGAATTCTCCAACGCTCTCAGCGCTAAGGACTGCCTCACTAACTTGCTTATCAAGACCATTCATCGCCCTAAGTTCAGGATCCCAATGTGGGTTTGGAATAAAGCGACAATCCATAACTAAATCTGCATCAACGGGAAGACCGAACTTATATCCAAAGGAAAGAACATTAACTTTTAGCGAGGCTGAAGGATCTACCGAGAATAGCTCGGCAATTTTTCTCTCTAATTGATGAACATTTAATTGCGATGAATCCACTACAAGATCTGCCCCAGAGCGAAGTTCCCTTAGTCGCTCTCGCTCCTTTTCAATACCATCGAGGATTCGGTCACTTCCCTGAAGTGGGTGGGGACGTCTAGATGATTCAAACCTTCGAACTAAAACATCATCTGAGGCGTCAACAAAGATAATTTTTCGAGATATTCCCCGCTCTGCCAACTCAGCTAGGGTTTTATTCAAATCATCAAAGAATTGTCTTCCCCGCACATCAATTACCACAGCAATTGAATCATCGCTGCTCTGAGTTAAATCAAAGAGTGGAATTAATAAAGAAGGGGGCAAGTTATCTATTACATACCAGCCATGATCTTCCATAGCATGAGCCACAGTTGAGCGACCTGCCCCGCTCATTCCGGTTATAACTACTATCTCGCGTCCCATGTCTACATCATCCTAGGTGTGTCAAGAACGCTCAATTATTTCACCTGTTGAGGTATCAACGAAGTAGCCAGAAGCTGAATTAGCAAGGCCAGCGAGAATGCTTTCAGCGCTCTTAGGTCCAATTCCTGGAAGAGCTGCTATCTCCTCAAGGCTTGCTTTGCTCAGAGCTGCAATAGATCCGAAGTGCTCCAATAAAACTGCCCGTCTAACCTCTCCCAGATTATCGATTTCATCAAGAAGTGATTCCAGCATTAATTTAGAGCGCTTTGAGCGATGAAAAGTCACTGCAAATCTATGGGCCTCATCGCGAATCCTCTGCACCAAATAAAGAGCCTCGCTATGTCGATCAAGAATTACTGGATAGCTCTGATCAGCAAACCAGATCTCTTCAAGTCTTTTAGCAAGTCCTACCAAAGCTATATCTGTAATTCCAAGTTCAGCAAAGGCTCTGGCAGCTGCGTTAACCTGTCCCTTGCCACCATCAACAATTACTAGCTGGGGTGGATAGGCAAACTTAGGCCGTGGCCCTCCACTTAACTCTATTTCTGATAGATCTAAATCCTTCTCTGCTAGATATCTCTTAAATCGTCTAGTAATAACATGATGCATCGCCCTTGTATCGTCAAACTTCTCTTTATCATCGATTCCAAAGCGGCGATACTCGCTTTTCTTGGCCTGTCCATCTTCGAATACGACCATTGATGCAACAACCGAGGTTCCTTGGATATTTGAAATGTCAAAGCATTCAATTCTTAATGGCAGCTCTTCCAAATTAAGTGCACTTGCTAAATCCTCTAGCGCTCGTCCGCTAACTCCAGCATCATTTGCTCGCTTACTTAAAAACTGAATTAAGGCTTGGTTAGCATTTCGCTTAACCATATCCAAGATCTCACTCTTCTCGCCACGCTCTGGCTTCTTAATAGTTACTTTATATCCAGCTCTCTCTGATAGATAATCTGCAAGAGCGCCTCCATCGATTTCCTGATTAACTAATATTTCCTTGCCAATTTCAAAATCTTGATAAACCCGATTAATACAAGCCTCAAGTAGTGAGGAATCCTCCGGCAGGTTTGCTAAATCAATCATCCAAGAGCGCGAGCTTATGACGCGTCCTGCTCTCACTCTAAATATCGAGATTGCAGCGTGGGTAATATCTTGGTGAATTGCAATGAAGTCAGAGAAGATGGAGTCGGATAGAGCGCTATCTGTTGATTCACTTGCCCGCTCTAGCGCCTCTAGTTGATCTCGTAATTTTCCGGCTCTTTCAAACTCCTCTGCTCTTGCAGCCTCAGCCATCTGATCTCGCAGAGCTTGAGTAATATCTGCTGAACCATCAGAGATGAATTCGCCTAGGCGCTGGGCAAGAATTCGGTGATCGCTTTCGGTAATTCGATCCACACATGGAGCGGCGCATTTTCCGATATCTCCTAGTAGGCAGGGACGCTTAGCTCGCTGAGCTCTTTCAAAGTTGCTATTTGAACATGATCTAACTGGAAAGAGCTTTAGGAGAACATCAAATGTTGAACGAAGGGCCCAGGCATGGGTGAAGGGGCCAAAGTAGGTGACACTTTTCTGTTTTGCTCTCCTAGTTATGAGTAGACGTGGATATTTCTCATCCATTGTCAGAGCTAGATATGGATAGCTCTTATCATCTTTAAATTGCACATTAAAGGCAGGGTTATCTTCTTTAATCCAGGTAAATTCCAATTGAAGCGCCTCGACCTCGCTTCTTACTAGCGTCCAATCAACTCTATTAGCGGAATGAATCATTCGATAAGTTTTCTCGCCAACATTTTTTTGAAAGTAGGAGTTAATCCGATTCTTTAGCGATCTCGCCTTTCCTACATAGATAACTTCATCTTTTTCATTAAAGAAGCGATAGACCCCAGGTTCATCGGGAACACTTTCTGGACGGTATGAAGCAGGATCTGCCATAGCTACTTCTTTAGTGTTTCGCGGAGGAACTTTCCGGTATAGCTGGCAGAAACCTTTGCAATTGCCTCTGGAACTCCTTCAGCAACGATGCTTCCTCCCCCAGATCCGCCCTCTGGTCCTAGGTCAATAATCCAATCTGCGCACTTAATGACATCCATATTATGTTCAATAACAACAACAGTATTTCCAGTATCAACAAGTCTTTGAAGCACGCCAAGAAGTTTCCTTACATCTTCAAAGTGAAGTCCAGTAGTTGGCTCATCAAGTACATATATTGTTCGCCCCGTTGATCTGCGTTGTAGCTCTGTTGAAAGCTTTACTCTCTGCGCCTCTCCTCCCGAAAGAGTTGGCGCGGATTGACCAAGTCGAACATAGCCAAGGCCCACATCACAGAGCGTCTTTAGATAGCGATGAATAGCAGGAATTGATTCAAAGAAATCTTGAGCCTTCTCAATCGGCATATCAAGAACTTCAGCAATTGTCTTGCCCTTGTAATGAACCTCTAAAGTCTCTCTGTTATATCTTGCCCCATGGCAGACTTCGCAGGGCACATAAACATCAGGTAAAAAGTTCATCTCGATTGTGATAGTTCCATCACCAGAGCAGTTCTCACATCTTCCACCTTTAACATTAAATGAGAAGCGCCCCTGTTGATAGCCACGCACTTTTGCTTCACTTGTTTCCGAAAATAGCGCACGAATCTTGTCAAAGACTCCAGTGTAGGTAGCAGGGTTTGAGCGCGGAGTTCTACCAATTGGTGATTGATCTACGTGAACGACTTTATCGAGTTGATCGATACCAGTAATACTTCTATGGCGACCAGGAACTATTCGAGCTCCATTTAACTTATTTGCAAGCACGGAATAGAGAATGTCGTTTACCAGGGTGGATTTTCCAGAGCCGCTGACTCCTGTAACAGCAACGAATACTCCAAGCGGGATAGTTACATCAACATTTCTTAAGTTATTTTCCTTCGCTTCCTTGATGGTCAAAACTCGCTTAGCGTTAATCGCTCGTCGCTTCTTAGGAATATCAATCTTTGATCGACCGGAAATATAGGAGCCAGTGATTGACTTCTTTGAATCAATCAGAGCTTGGTAATCCCCTGATACAACTATCTCTCCGCCATGCTCTCCCGCACCTGGACCAATATCAACGATCCAGTCTGCAGTTCTAATCGTCTCTTCATCGTGTTCAACGACAATTAAGGTATTTCCTAGGTCTCTAAGATGCGTCAGAGTCTCTATCAGGCGCTTATTATCTCTCTGATGAAGACCGATACTTGGTTCATCTAGAACATAGAGAACTCCAACTAAACCTGAACCAATCTGAGTTGCAAGGCGAATTCGCTGCGCCTCACCTCCAGAGAGCGTCGCTGCAGGTCTTGCAAGAGTCAAGTATTCGAGTCCAACGTCAAGTAAAAACCCAAGTCGAGCATGTACTTCCTTCATTACGCGCTCAGCGATTTTCGCCTCACGCGATGCAAGTTTTAAACCCTTTAAAAACTTCGCACAATCCTCAATTGAAAGCTCGCATATCTCTGCAATGTTTTTGCTACCTAAGGTAACGGCCAATACCTCTGGCTTTAGACGAGAACCCTTACAGGCAGGACATGGGACTTGGCGCATATAGGCTTCAAATCTCTCTCTGCTGTAATCGCTATCAGTCTCTGAGTGCCTGCGATGAACAAAAGGAATGACTCCTTCAAATCCTGTTGAGTAATTTCTTACTCGGCCATAGCGATTCTTGTACTTAACATGAACTTCATATTCATAGCCATTTAAAATTGCATCTTTAGCTTTAACAGAGAGTTTGCTCCAGGGGGTATTTAGGGAGAACTTAACATCAGCAGCTAGAGCCTCCAAGAGATTTATAAAGTAGTCAGAGGACTGCCCACCTGACCAAGGAGCAATTGCGCCATCATTTATTGAAATTGAATCATCTGGAATCACTAGCCCTTCATCAACTTCAAGTTTTGAACCTATGCCAGTGCACTCAGCGCAGGCCCCAAATGGTGAATTAAAGGAAAACGATCTTGGCTCCATCTCCTGGAATGAAAGTCCACAATCATGGCAAGCTAAGAGCTCACTATAAGTTCGCTCTTTATCTGCGCCTTTTGCATCAACAAAATCTAGAGTCACAAGACCATTGGCTAGCTTTAAAGCTGTTTCAATTGAATCAGTTAGACGCTGCCTTCCCTCTGGCTTTGCAGTCAAACGATCAATTACTACTTCAATCGTGTGTTTCTCTTGTTTCTTTAGTTTTGGAGCCTCAGTTAAGGCAACTGTAGTTCCATCAACTCTGACTCTTGAATATCCCTGAGCAATGAAATCTTTGAAAAGATCTACGAACTCTCCCTTTCGCGCCCTAATAACTGGTGCTAACACTTGAAACTTAGTCTCTGCCGGAAGCTCGAGGATTTGATCGACAATATTTTGCGGAGTCTGCTTTGCAATCTCTTTTCCACATTTTGGGCAATGTGGCTTTCCTGCTCTGGCGAAGAGAAGACGAAGATAGTCGTAGACCTCAGTAATAGTTCCAACTGTCGATCTTGGATTTCGATTAGTTGATTTTTGATCAATAGATACAGCTGGAGATAGCCCCTCAATGAAGTCAACATCTGGCTTATCCATCTGTCCTAGAAATTGGCGCGCATAGGCAGAAAGGGACTCGACATAGCGCCTCTGACCTTCAGCAAATATTGTGTCAAAGGCAAGTGATGATTTACCAGATCCAGATAGCCCGGTAAAAACAATCATGGCATTTCTTGGAAGATCAAGGGAGACATTCTTTAGATTATGTTCTCTTGCACCACGGACTATTAAACGATCTGCGCTCATCACATGCCTCCTTCCTGCATCCCTCGAAGCTCCCTCTTTAATTCTTTTATCTCGTCTCGCAGACGAGCTGCAAGTTCAAATTGCAGTTCAGATGCAGCATTTCTCATCTGCTCGGTTAGAGAATCAATTAGTCCCAATAGCTCAGCAAGCGGTAAGGCTACGAGTGATTTGGCATGCACGCCAACTGGAGTCTGACTCATCCCGCGCTTCTTATTTCCAGCCAGCAAAGCGTTGGTGTCATCGCTCTCTTCGGCGATTAAATCGGTGATATCTGCAATCTTCTTACGAAGCGGCTGAGGATCAAGCCCTGCTGCAAGGTTATAGGCCACCTGCTTAGCTCTTCTTCGATTGGTTTCATCAATTGCTCTAGTCATGGAATCAGTGATCTTGTCGGCATACATATGAACCTCGCCTGAAACATTTCGGGCAGCACGTCCAATAGTTTGAATTAGCGAGCGAGTTGAGCGCAGGAATCCCTCTTTATCGGCATCGAGAATTGCAACAAGTGATACTTCAGGAAGATCTAGACCTTCGCGTAGCAAGTTGATTCCGATTAGAACATCGTATTCACCAAGCCTTAATTCTCTAAGCAGTTCCACTCTTCTTAAAGTATCAACCTCTGAGTGCAAATATCGAACCCGGATTCCAGCATCTGTAAAGAAATCAGTTAAATCCTCTGCCATCTTCTTGGTCAGAGTTGTAACTAAGACCCGCTCATTCTTATCAGCTCTTATCTTAATTTCTGACATTAGATCATCGATTTGATTCTTTATTGGTTTTAGAACGATCTTGGGATCAACAAGTCCTGTTGGTCTAATGACCTGCTCAACAAATACTCCCCCTGTTTTCTCCATCTCATAGGGGCCAGGAGTTGCTGAGAGATAAACCTTCTGTGGGGTGCGCTCTAGAAATTCTGCGAACTTTAAAGGACGGTTATCAAGAGCGCTTGGCAGGCGAAAGCCATGCTCCACAAGCGTTCTCTTTCTTGATGCATCGCCTTCATACATCGCCCCAATTTGTGGGACAGTGATATGAGATTCATCAATGACGCATAGGAAGTCCTCTGGAAAGTAATCAAGTAGACAGTTAGGGGCAGAGCCTGGCTCTCGAAAATCTATATGCCTTGAGTAATTCTCAATTCCAGAACAGAAGCCAAGCTGCAGCATCATTTCAATATCAAATGTGGTTCGCATTCTAAGCCGCTGGGCCTCAAGTAGCTTATTAGCCTTCTCTAACTCTTTAAGGCGAACATCTAGCTCTGCTTCAATATTGGCAATGGCTCGCTTCATCGTCTCAGGTCCTGCTGAGTAATGAGTAGCTGGAAATATGAATACTTCTTTAACATCACTGACAATTTCACCAGTTAGTGGATGTAGAGTTGTTAAGCGTTCAATTTCATCGCCAAAGAATTCAATTCTGGTAGCGAGCTCTTCATAGACTGGAATTATTTCAACGGTATCACCACGAACTCTGAAAGTTCCCCTCTCAAAGGCCATATCGTTTCGCTTGTACTGGATATCAACAAAACGTCTAAGTAAAACGTTTCTATCGATTTTATCTCCCACAGCTAGAGTGATCATTCGATCGATATATTCCTGCGGGGTACCAAGGCCGTATATGCATGAGACCGAGGCAACAACTATTACATCGCGCCTGGTTAAAAGTGAGTATGTGGCCGAGTAACGAAGACGCTCAACTTCAGAATTAACTGAGGAGTCTTTCTCTATGAAGGTATCAGTCTGCGGGACATAGGCCTCGGGTTGGTAATAGTCATAATAAGAGACAAAGTATTCAATAGCATTGTTTGGCATCAGCTCTTTAAACTCATTTGCAAGTTGAGCTGCAAGAGTTTTATTTGGCGCAAGAACTAGGGTTGGACGCTGAACTGCCTCAATTAGCCAGGCAGTGGTTGCAGACTTTCCAGTTCCAGTAGCTCCGAGTAAGACCACATCGCTCTCACCGCTATTAATTCTGCGAGTCAGCTCTGCAATGGCATCTGGTTGATCTCCAGCTGGCTTAAAATCACTGATGACTTCAAAGGCCCGATTAGCTCTAGGCGTTGATGTAACTGCCCGCGCCATATTACAAACCTTGCTTCTGAGCTCTAGGCAGGAGCTCGCTTGCCATCAACTCCTCCACCGCCCGAGTTAACTCATCGATGCTGCCATTATTTCTAATGATGTAATTAGCGATCTTCTCCCGCTCCGAATCACTGACTTGAGCTGCCATTCTCTGGGTGATCTCGTAATCCTTTAAACCCCGCAAACGTAACCGCTCACGTCTTATTTCCTCATCTGCTGAGACTGTTACAACATAGTCAAATCTCTTAGCGCCATCACTTTCAACAAGTAAGGGAATCTGATTAATTAAAATGGCCCCGCTCGGCAGCTTTCTTGCGAGCTTCTCAGCAGCTTCTCGAACTAGCGGATGAATAATTGATTCTAATTTCTTTCGTAAATCGCTTTCATTAAAGACTACTGCTGCCAATTTTGAACGATCAATCTGTCCTTCACTTAAAATTGAGTCGCCAAAGGCGGTAACAACTTCCTCATATCCCGGGCTTCCTCGTTCAATGACTTCACGGGCTAATTGATCAGAATCGATAACTAAGGCGCCAAGTTCTTCCAGAATCTCACCAACCAGGCTCTTACCTGATCCGATACCGCCAGTTAACGCAACTCTTAACACTGCTTCAGCCTACCTAGAAAAATAAAACTGGGCCCTTCAAAGAAGGACCCAGTGATTTAAAACGGGGCAGAGTTACTCTGCTTCTGGGGTAGCAACTGAGGCAGCTGCAGCATCGGCTGCTTGAGCCTCTGCCTTCTGCTTCTTATGAGCCAAGAATCTAGTTTGAGCTTCAGCATATTGCCTCTCCCACTCTTGGCGCTGTGTTTCATATCCTGGCTGCCACTCCTGGGTTGAAGCATCAAAGCCTTCAGGATAAATAAAGTTTCCATTTTCATCATAGCGAGCTGGCATTCCATATTGAGTTGGATCAAAAGCTTCAACTGCAACATCTTGTCCCTCATTTGCTTGCTTAAGAGAAAGTGAGATGCGGCGGCGCTCTAGATCAATATCGATAATTTTTACAAACAAAGAGTCTCCAACTTGAACTACCTGCTCCGGAATTTCAACATGGCGCTCTGCTAGCTCTGAGATGTGAACTAAACCTTCGATTCCATCAAATACCTTTATAAAGGCGCCGAATGGAACTAATTTAGTAACCTCACCTGGCACTACCTGATTAATAGTGTGGGTGCGAGCAAATGCCTGCCATGGATCTTCTTGTGTTGCTTTGAGGGAGAGTGAAACTCTCTCACGCTCAAAATCAACTTCCAGAACTTCAACAGTAACCTCATCGCCAACGGCAACAACTTCACCTGGATGATCGATATGTTTCCAAGAGAGCTCAGAGACGTGGACAAGGCCATCTACTCCGCCAAGGTCTACGAATGCACCAAAGTTAACTATCGATGAAACTACACCTTCGCGCACTTGACCCTTGATCAACTGATTAAGGAAAGTTGTGCGAGATTCAGATTGGCTCTGCTCTAAAAATGCTCTACGGGATAGAACTACGTTGTTACGGTTCTTATCAAGTTCAATAATGCGGGCTTCAATTTCTTTTCCAATATATGGCGAGAGATCTCTAACCCGGCGCATCTCAACAAGCGATGCTGGAAGAAAGCCTCTTAGGCCAATATCAACAATTAAGCCACCCTTAACAACTTCAATGACTGTACCAGTGACAACTTCGTCGCGCTCTTTCTTGCCTTCAATATCGCTCCAGGCTTTTTCATACTGTGCGCGCTTCTTAGAAAGTATTAAGCGACCTTCTTTATCTTCCTTCTGCAGAACTAGGGCTTCAACGCGATCTCCAACTTTTACCAATTCACTTGGATCAAGGTCATGGCGGATCGAGAGCTCTCTAGCTGGAATTACGCCTTCAGTTTTATAACCAATATCAAGTAGGACTTCGTCGCGATCTACCTGGACTATTACGCCAGAGACTAGATCTCCATCATTAAAATTCTTTATTGTGCCTTCGATTGCGGCGAGAAAATCTTCTGCATTTCCAACATCGTTTACTGTTATTTGAGTTGACAAGGTACTCCGTGGGGAATTTTTCTAGTAGGGCACGCACAAAGTCCGACTCCATCTACTTGTAGATTTTCTACTAGCAAAGGGGCGCTTCCTACTACGTCCGAGGATGCACAGGAACCTTAAGCGAGGGCGTAAATCTACTTTCTAATGCGCTTATCGGTCAATTTGAGGCTAATGGGCTGCTAAATCCCAACTCTTTCCAAAGCCGATATTGACATCAAGCGGAGCCTTTAGCTCAAAAGCACTTCCCATCTGCTTTCTTACCAATTCTTCCATGACCTCATGCTCTCCCTTGGCGATTTCAAAGATCAATTCATCATGGACCTGAAGTAATAGCCTTGATGATAAATTCTTACTCTTCATGGCTTTTTCAACATTTAGCATTGCAACTTTAATTATGTCTGCAGCAGATCCCTGGATTGGAGCATTAAGAGCCATCCGCTCTGCCATTTCACGTCTGCCACGATTTTCATGGTTTAGATCAGGTAGATAGCGCCTTCTGCCCAGAATCGTTTCGGTATAGCCTTTTTCACGAGCAATTTTTACAACTTCTTTCAAATAATCTTGAATACCTCCAAATCGTTCAAAATATTTGCTCATCAAAATACTTGCATCAGTTGGTGAAATATCTAATTGCTGGGCAAGTCCATAAGAGGAAAGACCGTAGGCAAGTCCATAGGACATTGCCTTAATCTGCCTTCTCATATCTGCATCAACTTTTGATACTGGAACATCAAATACTTGTGCGCCAACTGTTGAATGCAAGTCCTCCCCGGTTCTAAATGCTTCAAGTAGTCCCTTGTCATCAGATAAGTGGGCCATAATGCGCATCTCAATCTGGCTGTAATCAGCAGTTAATAGATCAACAAATGGATCTTGGGCGATAAAGCAGTTTCTAATTCTTCTCCCCTCATCACTTCTAATCGGAATATTTTGCAAATTTGGCTCTGTTGATGAAAGTCGTCCTGTTGCCGTTGTGGTCTGCTGAAACGTGGTGTGAATTCTGCTATTAGCTTTAGTTGAATTAAGTAGTCCATCAACAGTTGTTCTAAGCTTTCCAACTTCGCGAATTCGCAGAAGAGCTGCCAAAACTGGATGCTTAGTTGTTGAATAAAGCCACTCTAAAGATTCGGCATCGGTACTAAAGCCTGTTTTAATCCTCTTTGTTTTCGGAAGCTTTAACTCTTCAAATAAAACCACCTGCAATTGCTTCGGGGAGGCAGCGTTAAATTCGTGTCCAACCGACTTGTATGCAAGGGATGTCGCCTCTGCCTCTTCTTTCTCAAAGAAGCTCAATAAAGACTTCATCTCCGCTTTATCAATTGCGATGCCAGTTGCCTCCATTTCGGCTAACACATGCATCGTGGGCATCTCTATCTGGTTATATAAATCAAGGCAGTTCATTGCTTCTAGTTCTTTTGAAAGCGTTGCCCAGAGTTCACCTAGGTGGGAAGCGATACTTGGATCCCAATCTGAGGAGAAAAGGTCTGTAGGTGTGTTTTCGCTTTCAACACCAAGATACTTCTGCAGAAGGTCAGCTAGTGCAATATCTCTTGAACCAGCATTGAGTAAATAGGCAGCAACTTCAGTATCAACAGCTACTGTTCTTAAGCGCTTTGAGGAGATAGCTTTCTTTGCGCCATGAAAGATAAATCCTTTAAAGCTGGTTATCAAATCTGATACCTCACTAAGCGGTGCAACCAATACTAACTCTGGCGCAATCGAAATTGCTGCTTGGTTCTCTGAAAGTAGTAGGCCCACAAGGCCGGTGCTAGAGCTAAGTGCTTTTTCAAATTCATTTTTCTTTACATCGCGAACGCTCGCCTTTTTTGCAACAACTTCTTTTACCTGCCCTCCTTTAGCAAAGGGAGCAACCCTTGCTTTGAGAGCTTTAATTTCTAGTTTTTCAAATAATTGATTCACTTTTAATATTTCGATACCACTCCATGCAAGATCTGTTAAGTCAGGCGATAGCGGTAAGTCGTCTCTAAGTTGAGTCAATTCACGATTGGTTATTACTGCAGGAAGTGCTGTCCTTAAGGCCTCCCCTGCTTTGCCTGGAACGGTATCTACCTTGGCAATCAACTCTGAAAGGGAGCCAAATTCTTGAATCCATTTAGTTGCTGTCTTCTCTCCAACTCCAGGTATTGATGGCAAGTTATCACTTGGATCACCGCGGAGGGCAGCAAAGTCAGGATATTGCTTTGGCGTTAGCCCATACTTTTCTAAAACTGCACTAGGCGTCATTCTGGCAAGCTCAGTCACGCCTTTTTTTGGATATAGAACAGTTACTTGATCACTGACTAATTGAAATGAATCACGATCGCCAGAGCAGATGTATATCTCTGCCTCATCTCTAAAATGCTTTACAAAAGTTGCGATTACATCATCGGCTTCATAGCCCTCAAGTTCAAAGTGTGGAATGGCAAAGGCATCTAAGAGCTCATTAATGTAGGAGACCTGAGAGCGAAACTCCTCAGGAGTGGCCGCTCTATTTGCTTTATATTCCGGAAACTTTTCAGATCTAAAGGTCTTGCGAGATACATCAAAGGCAGTTGCAATATGAGTTGGTTTCTCATCTCTGATTAAGTTAATCAGCATGGAGGCAAAACCATAGATTGCATTTGTGGGCTGACCGCTCGAGGTTGAAAAGTTCTCAACTGGCAGGGCATAGAAAGCTCTAAAGGCCATTGAATGGCCATCGAGTATGAGCAACTTCTTCTTCATCGCGCTTAATCTTAGGCATTGCCACATACAATTGCCCACATGACAGACTTCAATGAGATATTAAATGATCGTGGCCGCGGGGCCCTTGATAAGAAGATGGGAATTGAAATCACCGAAGCTAGCCCGCAGCGCCTAGTTGGCAGAATGCCGGTTGAAGGAAATACGCAACCTTTTGGCCTTCTTCATGGTGGAGCAAATGTTGTTCTAGCAGAAAGCTTAGGCTCAGTTGGAACCCATCTACATGCAGGACCCTCTAGAAGAATTGTTGGAATTGAGATAAGTGCAAGCCATCACAAGAGCGCAACAGAGGGTTATGTAACAGCAGTTGCAACAGCAGTAACACTTGGAAAAACTCTCTGCACTTATAACGTAGAGATTACAAACGATAAAGGCGAGAAAACTTGCACCGCAAGAATTACATGCTTAATTCTTGCTCAGCGCTAGTTAATCTAACTCGTGCGCCCCTGTTCCAAGATAAGCTGACTTAACATGTGGATCATTTAGCAAGTCTTTACCCTTGGCTTCCTTGGTGATATTTCCAACTTCTAACACATAAGCTCGGTCTGAGCGCTGTAGCGCTTGCTGAGCATTTTGCTCTACTAGAAGAATTGTCACTCCAATTTTATTAATCTGGGTAATGATTCTGAAAATATTGGCAATCATCTGTGGAGCAAGTCCCATTGAAGGCTCATCAAGGAGGAGTACTTTTGGCTTGGCCATGAGCGCTCGCCCAATCGCAAGCATCTGTTGCTCGCCGCCTGAGAGAGTTCCTCCGGCTTGAGTGGCACGCTCTTTTAACCGTGGAAATAACTCATAAACTGTTGCAAGATCCTCTGCAACCTCAGACTTCTTCATCTTAAGGTGGTATTTACCAAGTTCTAGATTTTCAAGAACGGTCATTCCAGGAAATATTCCACGACCCTCTGGAGCTTGAGAAATGCCAAGTGAAACTCTTTGGTGGGCCTTATATTTCAAAATGTCTTCACCATCGTAGGTGATTGTGCCTGACGTCGGATTTAGTAGCCCTGAAATGGTCTTAAGGAGTGTAGTTTTTCCAGCGCCGTTGGCTCCAATGAGGGAGACAATTTCACCTTGGTTTACAACAAGTGAAATGCCCTTTACTGCCTCGATTTTTCCATAGGCAACACGAAGATCTTTAATTTCAAGACGCATCTTCAGGTACTCCTAAATAAGCCTCAATTACTCTCTTATCATCTTGAACGTTTCGAGGTGAGTCATCAGCAATTTTCTGTCCGAAATCTAGAACAACGACTCGATCTGAGACTTTCATAACAAGAGACATATCGTGCTCAATCAAAAGCACGGTATATCCAGCATCACGAATTTTTCTAATTGTTGCTGCTAGCTCAACCTTTTCTGCTGGATTAAATCCAGCTGCCGGTTCATCAAGTAGAAGTAACTTTGGCTCCGCTCCCATCGCTCTTGCAATCTCGAGTCTTCTCTGTACGCCATAAGGAAGATTCTTTGCCAGGCGATCTGAATACTCGCCAATTCCGATGAAATCTAATAGCTCCTGCGCTCTTGCTTTGTCGCGCTTTTCTTCGCGACGTGAAATTGGGAACCCGAATAACCCTGAAACTAAACCGGATTTCTTATGGGTATCAGCAGCGGTCATTACATTTTCAAGAGCAGTCATATCTCCCCAGAGTCGAATATTCTGGAAGGTTCTAGCTATACCTCTTTTTGTAATCTTATAGCGCTTAACTCCAGCTAAAGATTTCCCATCAAAAATAATCTCACCTGATGTTATTTGATATACGCCGGTGATGACATTGAATACCGTTGTCTTGCCCGCACCATTTGGACCAATCAGACCCAAAATTTCTTTCTCTTTAACATCAAAGGTCACATCACTTAGTGCAGTAACACCACCGAATTTCATAGTCACATTCTTTAGCTCTATCAAGGATTTGTTCATGAGGCATCCTTTTTGACAATTGCTTTTTCACGTTTCTTCCTAGGAAGAATTCCATCTGGGCGCAGATTCATCATGATGACCAGAACTAAGCCAAAAACAAGAAGACGGGCTTCTGATAAGAAACGAATACGGTCAGGCAGATAACCAAGAATAACTGCGCCAAGAATGACTCCCCAGATATTTCCCATTCCACCAAAGACTACGCAAGCAAGAATCATGATTGAAACGTTAAGGTCGAATAATTCAGGAACAATAGAAGTTACTTGTGATGCATAAACAGCACCTGCTCCTCCACCGATTGCACCACCTAGTACGAAAGCCCAAAGTTTATATTTTGTAGTTGCAATTCCCATAAATTCAGCAACGTCTTCGTCTTCTCTAATTGCTTCCCAAGCTCTGCCCGGACGTCTTTTACCTAATCTCAAGTACATCCACACAACTAGCATCGTAAAAGTAAGCATCAGCCAGTAATGAGGTTTTGGATCAAGCACATCAAAAGTTACATTGAAAATATTTGGTGGAGCAGGAATTCCTGCTATTCCAGCAGCACCGCCAGTAAATTCAAGATTCAAAGCAACAATTCTTACAATCTCACCAAAACCTAAGGTAATGATTGCTAAATAATCACCACGAAGTCTTAATGCTGGAAGTCCTAAAATCACTCCCGCAACCATCGCAAAAGCTGCTCCAAGAATTATGTTAATCCAAAGATTCACACCGTAAAAAGTTCCCAAAATCGCATGAGTGTATGCACCGATCGCAAAAAATGCTACATAACCCAAATCAAGAATTCCACTTTTACCAACAACAATATTCAAACCCACAGCCATCACTACGAATACAGCCAATGGGTAGAACAAAACAGATTGGAAATTAGTTTCCGGAGTTCCAATAATTGGATTATCTAGGAAAGGTAGAGCATAAAAAAACCCGATTAATGCGACTCTAAAGATTATTCTTTGTCTCTTGGTGGCATTTTCCCACCAAGCTCCGAAAGAATCTCTTAAGTTAATTTTAGATAAAACCGTCTTATATGAACTCATACTCTTGCCCTTTGAATAGCTTCGCCAAACAAGCCTGTTGGCTTAAATAGTAGAACGAAAACCAAAATTACAAATGTGACAACATCTCTCCAGTTGTATC
>OFRA01000069.1_pt1 | contig 24928 bp, 41 predicted proteins | sample 1543001 | NCBI WGS metagenome assembly OFRA01 (sample SAMN07774221, study PRJEB24372) | wastewater metagenome | isolation source: Lake Maggiore Verbania | place: Italy: Verbania | collected 2015-12 | reverse complement strand
AGCCATTTTTGTTTGGTTGTTTTACTACTCTTTAATAATACCACGAAACCCAGAAAACCTCAAGGGGGGTAACCCGCACCTTTAGGTAGGGTTATCCGAACCTTTCCACATATGTAGAAATTAACTCGTGTTTGGATAGACTAGGGGTGCCGACATTACCTGTCTTGGCTAACACCTTGAGAGTGTCTTCAATCATCATCAACCGTTCTTTCACCAAATCAGTAACCTGTAGGAAGTAGTGGTGACAAGTGTAATGATCGTACCCCAAGTCTTTCACACTTCCACCTGCTGCCCCTATTCTTCCAACGAACAAGTTTGACTCCTCTTTACTTACAAAACAAAAGTCAGGGTGTTTGGTTATTACTTTTATCTTTTCCCTTGTTTCTTCTCTTCTTTCCCACTTTTGGACGCAGGTTAGTATTGTTCCCCCAAAGGTACCATTGTCTGCTTCTGTGTTTTCAATAAGATGTAGGTTAGGGTGAACACGATTGAGGATGGATGGTGAGTTGAAAGTTCTAGGTAAAGCATAGAACACAAGTGGAGCCAACTCAAAGGACTTGTTAAGAAACTTGACAGCAAGGTTTGAACACTTACCATAGGGAGGGTTCCCAACAATTACATCAAATTTCATATCAGGTTGCCAGGTCATAAAGTCCACACAGTGTGTATTGATAAAACCATTCATTCTGGCTCCTTTCACCCGAACCCTTCGTCAAACTCCTTTGAGTATTTTTTCGCTCTCCAACCCTTTGAATGTCGGTTGGGATGAATAGAACTTTTGCACATTGTTGTGTGGTCCAAGTTGTTTTCTTTACAAAAGTCTTTCAACTGCTCAACAACAAATATCTCCCCTGTTGGAGAAGTTACCAACCAGGTCGTAGTGTTGGGATTTTTTCTTGTGGCGATTTGCTGTTCTCTTATCTTTCGATTGTGAGCCACTCGATCAAAGTCAGGAGAAAACATTCCTTTTTTCTCAGCAACAGCTTTCTTGGAATGTTCACTTGAAGCTATTCTTGCCGGCTCAAGTTTTTTCCTTCGTGCAACTTTCTTGAATAACTTTCGTGCTTTCTTCTCAAGCAAAGTTCGTGCCTGACCAATCTTCATCTCAGTGATTCGCAGTTCTTTTGCCAACTCAACAAACAAATCCCTCTCCGCAGGTTTTGCTGTTACACCCCACTTCAGGTACTGAAGACACATTCTTTTCCGCACAGAGACATTTCTCTTCGTTAGAAAGTGATTGTTAATTTTGTGATAAGTGTCAACAAGGTGTCGTCGCATTTATCTCAGTAGGGTTGAGAATGGTAGGTGCCGAGAATTATGTATCCTTCATGTCTTACTCGATCCAATGACTCTTTCCCCCAAGTAATCCACCTCCATTCAGCTTTCCCATTGGGTGCAAGTAGGTGGATGTAAATCCATTGGGGCATCGAGCTGTGAGTAACTGTAAAGGTTTTACCTTTACTCTGAGAATGAAAAGTCATCGTGGTATTGTCGAAGGGTTTTCTGTGTAGCATTGTAGGAAGTTAGAATTCCAGTGAAGTAGGCTCCGCTATCGATTCCAATACCACCTCCTGGTATTTCAAAGGGGTTAGGTGCTTTCAGTGGTGAATGTCCAAACACAATTGTGTTTAACTTGTCGGTCCAAAGTTCAAACTGTGGACCATAAGTTAGGAAGGGTTGTCTCATCCAAATCAACTCTTCTGTCCTCCCTTCTGCAATCGAAACAGCAGGATTCTCACCAGGGAACACACCAGCATGGGCAAACATTGTGTCACCCACAGTCATATAAAGTGGTAAGTCCAACAACCAATTTACATACTCTCGCATGGAACTCATGCTATCGGAATTACCACCATTTTGCAACCACAAAGACAAATTTGATCCTCGCCAACCACCAACCTTAACTGCATTCAGAAACATTTGCTCATGATTACCTTGAAGGGCATACACAGATTGTAACCCCCAACTGTCAGGATCTTGAGTGAGTGTAGACACAGTTTTCAGGACCTTTAAGTCATCGGGTCCCCTATCAATAAGGTCACCCAGAAATATCACAGTGGTTCCTGAATCTTTCACAGTCGCCAGAAACTTCTCAAGTAGGTCAAATCGACCATGAATATCCCCCACAGCGATTACATCGCCAGGGTTGATTGTATCGTTGTAAGTAATAGTTTTTTTAGTCATTTGTTTGTTTTTCGATTTCATAATAGTAGTGTAACACAAAACCAGAGTTTTGTCAAGTGGTCTGGTGGTTCGGATAACCGAACCTTTCTAAATGTAAATAACCTCTGAGAACCCCTCCCTTTCAATTTTCTTGAGGGATTTAGCAACTCGTCGGTGCATCTCAGTGATGACATTTCGTGGAACCATTCTGCTTCTCATTGCATTTTGTGAGATACAAACTTCCACAGGAGGGTGAACTACAACCGCAGCGATGTGGTTCCACCCATAACTTTTCAAAGTTATTAATGCACCAAGTCGAAAGTCTGTAGAAAAGTGTGTCCCATCGAGAATAACTGTCTCTCCAGTGTGTTGTTCCAGAGTGGCAACAATTGAGTCGTGTGTGTCTACCCAGGTACTCCCTTCAAAGGCATCACCTTCAATCACAACTGCATTATTCTCCTTGGCAAACTTTCTTGCCCAACTTGACTTTCCTGATCCTGGTGCACCAACAGTGACATACGCTTTGTTCATAAGTTTCTGATGAGTTCGTCTTTGCGAAGTATAAGTGAGAGGGTGAGTGCAAACTCGTCTCCCTGAAAATGAGGTAACATGTCTTCTTCAAATTCACAATTATCAAGGAAGTAACGCTTCTCAGTTGAGGAAGTTGAACGGCTGTTGATCACAAAGGCAGTGTCATAAGCCTTTGAAATTGAGTAACCCATGTTAATTTGGTCAGAACCAAGAACTAACACTACTTCGTTAAAAGGTGCAATATCAACTGAGAAAGTCATCGCCTCAGTAACTGAAAGAGAGTTGTAAAACCTAACTCGGGAAAGATCAACACCAGCCATACGACAAATATGTCTGAAAAGAAGCAAGCGAATGTCGTAATCGGTGTTCCTGTCTGACCCGGAAAGATGCACATCAGCATACTCAGCACAGTTTAACATTTGCTGTACCAGTTCTACATGTCCTGAGTGAGGAATGTTGAACCTTCCAAAAGTTACAGCGCATTTGTATTTGAGTTGATCCATCAAACAACCTCCTTCAGGGTCAACCAGATACCACGATCTGTACCAACAGTAAACTCATTGTCCCAAACAAAGTGGACAGCTTCTTGACGAGTCCAGTTGAACTTTTCAGTCAAGAAGTCAACGGCTTCAGTCATACAAACGAATCGGTGGTGAGAGTGTTTTGGGGTTTTCAAGGTGGTTTTCTCTGTTTTCATACTACAAGTATGCCACAAAACCAGGAATTTAACAAGGGGGTAAACCGAACCACTTGGTTCGGATAACCGAACCTCACTTCTTATACTTTCCTTGGACAATATCCTCGTAAATAAATAATAACATGAAAGCAAACACAATACTAATGCCCAAACTAACCATTGAAAGTTTCCTCCTCAAAGTCAAAGTACTCATACATTTTGCTCATCACATGTTCTTGAATACTCTCAATGATTGCATCAGGAGTGGGATCCTCAACATGTTTAAAACTCCGGTAATACCCTGTGGATACACCTTCATCAATGGCCATTTCTAAGATCAGTCTAAACTTTGGTTTCATCACAGAGAGTTACTCCTAATTTTTTATCAGTAAGGTAATGGTATAATAGCCGGGCAAAAATTTCGTAAACTTCGCCCTGGTCTTCAATGGCCGAGGTAACTGCTACCTGGTACATAATGCGAAGGCGCTGACTGTCTGGCAGCGGTTTAAATTTCACATCGGTTTGCGTAGCAAACCCTCTTTCGTGACCTGTTACAAATGCTGCATGGACCCATTTGTACATCAAATCTTTCAAGTTTTCTTCGTCGTCTAGTTTGCAATCCCCAAAGAAGTATTCGCTGCGGAGAGCAAACCTCCCGTAGATCCCGTGAAACCAGTCATCAAAGGCAATCTCTGCCCCCTCAGAAAAGTCAAAATCAGTGCTCGGTATTTTACTCATCGGGAAGCGAAGCGAGGTAAGAATTAGGAAAATTAAACATTTTGTCAATTCGCTTAGCCTGCTCCTCGTAGAACTCCATCACCTCGAGTGAATCAAGATCATGGTAATTTGCGAGGTAGTCCAAGAACTGGCGATCAATCTTGTACAGCTGGTCCAACATGACTGATCTAACAACTGCTTTGTGGTGGTGGTTCATTGAAAACCTCCGGTTTTCTCCTCCATAAGAGCGTCCACAATGTCAAGCAGGTCCAATTTGTAGGACGAATGAGCAGTCCAAAACCCCATATGCCACTCTGACTCAGTGAACTTCCCAGGTATGTCCTTGAAAACCAGTTCAATGACTTTGCAGAGAGCCGCAGCAAGGTACTTTCTGTGGTCAGCGTCAGCATCTGGGTGAACTGGGTAAACACCGCCGTAGGCATCTACCACAGCTTGAACTTTTTCTGTATCAAACATTTGCCAACTCCTTTGGTGCCTCTGTACAAACAATTTCCCAACCCTTATTCACATAAAGGAACCCATCATCCTCATTCAACCAGAAGTCACCGTGTTTTGGCATGTACTTGACAGCTGCCTCACCGATTCTTTTCGCAAGGCGAAGCAGTTCTGAATTCTTTGCGTCAGGGACTTCCTCTGCGAGAATCCTGTAGAGGGCGTGGTTTAGGGAGTCGTAGTCAAACATTAGCCAACTCCTTGAGGTTGAGACGTTTGCCATCGTGGGCATAGTGGAAGAAACCACTGTTGGTTCCTTGCCACATTCTAGTTGGGTTTGAAGCATGCTTGTCAGACAAGTTGTTGGTTTTGACTCGCATTTTCTTCATTGCCTGGGCAACCTCGTCGTAGGAAAGATTGAGGTCAGTTTCAACACGCCAAAGCAAGCGGTAGGATTGACCACCATTGACAGAATCGTTGGAGAAAGTATAATAACCGAGCCAAGGTTTGAGACCCAAGTACTGGAAATGTTTCGCCATGTCGTCACCTGAAATGTGACACACATCGAAGTCAAGACCAACCAGAGATTGAGTCCGCCAGCATAACTTTTCAAACTGCAATTCCATCAGGTCACGACCATTTAGTAGCGCACCATAGAAAGGACAACCCTGCTCAGTTACGGCACGAATGAAGTCAACTTCAGACAAAGTAACCCAGGAGCGTTGAATCATGTGCTCTCTCAACTTTCCATACTCCTTGAGAGTTTGTGGTTTTGCGGTGCGAGGGTCACCAAGGTGGCAGACGATACTTTCCATTTTGTTTGTTGTTTGCATGTGTTTAGTATAGCACAGAGCTCGAGGCTTGACAAGGGGGGATAACCCCCCTCAATTTCCTTTTCAGGGCTCTCAGGGCTTCTTTGCGAGCTTTTAACCTACCTTTGCAGGTTCCCTTTCCATTTTTCGGTTTTCCCGAATTGTGTTGCCAGTTTGGCATTTTCCTCGATTCATTTTCCATACTCTTAGTATGCCACAAAACCCAGGAAACCTCAAGGGGGGTTAACCGCACCTTTTGGGTGGGTTTACCCTACTGTTGAAGGTAAACCGATTTGCTGAATTGCTATTGTGTTGACTCTGTGTAACCAAACTGGGGGGTCAAAAGCAGCATTGCAGGTACTTTTTTCCAGGTAGTCTGACACATCAACACTCTTGATAACTTCCTTCATTTTCTCAACAGAAACCAAGGGATTCACCTTCACTGACATCCAAGCTCCTGACTGTTTTAACTCATCTCGAATCACATTCATCTTCAATCCACCCCACCGACAAACTTGAAAGTCAGCAGGACCATTTCCATTGTCAGCAAAGTTTGATTTTCCTGAAGCCCAGAAAGTAATAAAGTCAGAACGAAGATCAAGACTATCTCGAATTTTGGGTCGTTTTGTATCCTTTACCTCCCATGCCTGTAAACAAGTACTCACAGTGCGTTGTCCCCCTGTGGGTAACTCATAAACCATGTCAGGTACATCTACATCAGAAACCAAATGTGCAAAGTCTGGTTGACTGTCAAGAAACCCCAGACGACGAGCACCTTTGGGAAGAATCATTGCCACTCGATCACAAATAGTCAAACACTGTTTCAAACTAGCTCTCGCCAATGTGTTTGTTGACCCAAAGGGGGGATTGGTGATAATGAAGTCAGGTTTTGATTCAGGTTGAAGTGTACGAATATCTTCCTGAGTGTCAGGAAGGAATGAAGGGTTTGGAAAGAAATCATTTGTTGTCCAGGAGAGTTTTAACTTCAAACTCTCTGAAGCTTTTACAAAGTTTCCTGTACCTACACAAGGTTCAAGTGCGGTTCCATCAAGACTCCAACCAACCTCATTTTGTAAGAAGGTTAAACACCACTCTGCATTTTTCAGGGGAGTGTAGTATTGGTCGTGAATTTCCTTTGAGATGTTGGAGGAGGAGTTTCCCATTTTGAAAAATTTGCGGTTTAGGGGGTTGGTACAGGATTGTAACCAACTCTGTTGTTAACTATTTCTGTTAAAATTTGTTTTGGTGTCAAACCTGTTTTTTCTAATGACTCAAGAATACTTTTCTGAAGTACTCCAGTTGAACCCTCGAGTTTTATACCTTTGACTAAGTTTTGTTCGTAGGGTGTCAGAATTCTTGCTCCCTGAGAAAATCGGAGATCACCCCCAAAGTAGTTTGTTTTTGACTCGTACTTTGCGAGGTCTTTTACCAAACCAGCTACCTGTTCCATTGTTGGGGAACCTTGTGCCATTTTTTGAAGTTTTGGAAGTACCTTTGAGTTTGCCTGCTGATTAGCAACATTCACCATGTACAAAGCTTTCTCAGTCAATGCAAGTTTTTCTGACTCTCTTGTGGTACCTTTGGGAAGATAGTCTTTTGATGGAGCTTTGTCATATCTTGCTCCAAATCCACCAACAGCACTTCGGTCAGGTGAATGACTATCTTGAAGTCTACCATTGTTTACCAGTGTTTGAAACAAAAACCTACCAGGAGAAGACTCACCTTTGTTTGAGTTCATTGAGGCAGGCATGTACACAGTGTTTTTTACATCGTTTTCAGACTTGATTCCATATATTCCAAAGGGTTTCATCCAGTGATCTTGAGAGGCTACAACTGTGTCACCGATCATATAGGGTCGTCGTCTTCCAGTGACAGGATCTCGATAAGAGGAGATTCTCTTTCCATTGGGACCATCCTCAAGTTCGGCCTGTTGTCTTCGAAGGGCAACATACTGAACCAGTCCACGAACTGCATCTTTGGGAACAGAGTTCCTAGGTCCACCCATTACTCCGAGACCAGAGACATTGAGTCGGTTTCCCATCACACTGTTTACATACACTGTAGACATATCGAGTGAGTTCCACTCATTGATTAGTTCTCGTGATTTCTTTGAGAGATTGGCATTTTCTGGTACACTGATTTTACCTGTTTTCTGGTCTTGCTTCAACTTATCGCGAGCTGCCACAATTTCATTCACTGCCTCTACTGTTCCACTCTTATCGTCATACTTTTTAGGAATCCTGAAGGGGAAAGTTACCTCACCAGTTTTTGTGTACCTTCTCCAAACTGCTTCCATCAAATCTAAATCTTTTTTATCGAGAGGGTTTGTCCTGTTTTCATCGAGTGTCTTAACAACTGGACCCCCACGATATTGACCACTCAACACTCCCCGAGGTTTTTGTTTCGTGACCAACATGTTTCTTACCTTGGAGACTGAAACTCCAACATTCTCAGAGAGACCAACAAGACATTCATCAGCTCCACTAATACAAGTGGCTGAACAGTTTTTTCCTTTTCGACAGCGTTTTCTCCTCCCACCAACTGCTTTTTGGTTGGCACTTCGAATTTGTGAAACAGTGGGAGCGTTTAACGCCATTATTCATCGGGGGTTAAAGTTTTTATGTATTCGTCTAAAATGTCTTTTTTTCCAGCTATTTCTAGAGACTGAAAAAACAGTGGGGCATCCTTTGAAGATGCGTCAAATAAGTCAACTATTTTTTCAATGTCCTCAGGAGTTTTTACCCTCTCTACAATCAGATTAAGTTTTCTTTCGTCAAGAATAGATGGCATGATGAGTTGTAAGTAAAAAACCCCCCAAGATGGGGGGCATGATCAGATTTGAATTAGCAGTTAGGCAACTTCAGTTTCAACTGGTGTTGCTTCACCTTCAGTAACTTCCGCAGCTGGAACTTCCAAAGTGAAGGCTTCGATGATGTCAGTGTAGCCAGCAGCAGCAATGCTCCGAACTACATCAGCGTCGCTGAGTTGACCGATGGCAGATTGAACAGCTTCGGAGTAGACTCGAATCAATTCCCTGAGAGGAGCATTCTCAATGACCCTAGATGTAAGGGTGTTAACCACTTGTTCGCGGTTTTCTAGTGTGTAATCAGACATGAGATTTAAATATGTGAATGAGAGTGAAAAATTGTTGAGCGAACCAACTCTCTGCAGTTCGCTACAAACAGTATAGCTTGTTATAAAAAGTGTAAACTTTAATCGCTATAAAGTAGAGAAAAAATTGGTCCCACAGTGTTTCGGAAGGTTGCGTCAATAATCAGATGCTCTGGGTGACTAGCAGCGTGAGCCTGATCAAGTTTTGACCGCCAATGTATCATCATCTCCACTCTGCCGCCAGGATACCTGATGCATCGCTTTGAAATAAAACCAGGCCTCTGTTGAAGCCACTTCGTCCAGATTCCATCGTCAGCCTTTAGAAAGTCTTCAACTTTCTCTTCAGGAGTCACTACAAAAGACAACCTCTCGACTTTCATTTTATGTATTCAACCCACAAATCTTGAGGACAACGCATGTTTGCCATTGATGTCTTGATGGGCATAAAGCAACCGCACAATTCACAAGTTTGTTTCTTGGAATCATACCTATCACAACCTGTACAAATTTCCATTCGTTCGTTGTGAATATACCGAGGAGCAATACTAGGGTCAGCAAGCAACCGTGCAGCTGTATCTTTCAGAGAAGCCCCAAAGGACCTTCTGCAACACTCTGGATTGTCTACATTAGATTCTTCCATACCTAGACTTTACCCTTGGCAAGTTCAGGATTGCAGTCTTTCGAGTAGGACATGGTGTGCACTGAGCACCACTCATCTTGGCGATCTCGCATTACCCGGTGAGACTCTTCAAAAGACAGGTTCTCAATAAATGTTCCGTCATGGAAGTTGACTTGAAATAGTTCGATCATGGTTTAATCCCAATACGAGTACAGTGTCCGAAAATGTTTGAGTACTGTTGAGTCGGTCACACAACGGTAAAGGTCCATAAACTCCCCAGTAGATTTGTAATAAAACAATTCGTTTAGAATTGCTTTTGTTGTAGTGGTCCAAGCGATCCACTCACGAAAGTGAAAAGTGTCAAACTTTTCCAGGTAAACCCAAGGACAATCACTCTGCGGAGCCCAACCTTTGCTCCAACCGTCATAGCTCTTTTCAAAAGAAAAATCGCACTCGGTTTCAAGCCATTTTTCGTAACGTTGCGGGTCGTCAAGAATCAGTACTCGGTGATAATTCTCCGCCTCAGCGATAGCTGAGTCTTTGAGGCACGTTTCATGTTCGTCTTCTGAAGGCAGAAACTTGAATGTTGAGTTCACGATGGCATAGGGGACAGGTCCCCCGTAGCTATCCTCAGGGGAAACCTTTGCTTTTACATCAAGATGCGTGATTTTGATTGCCATTCACTCATCCCTCAACATTAAGAACCCAATCCCAATCATCGGAACTCCAAAAACCCATGTTGCTTTTACGTGGTCAAGCCCCACCAAAACAGTAGCTGCTATAAACAACATAATGGCAGCACCAATCATCGTGTGTCCCATTGTCGTGTTGTAGGCGTTAATGGCTCCCTTTTTGGTTGCCCTGGCAATGTCGTTTTCTGAGAGGTTGTTCATCTAAGGTGTTGTTGTCGTGGGAAGAAAGTAGGGGGGGTTTAGCCCCCCCCAAGTAATCAGACTGCAGCCATCTCAGTTAGAACTCGCATTGCCCTTTGGTTGATGCGAGCACCTTGACCAAACTGAGCGTAGTTAAACCTGCCTGCCGAAGTTTTCCGAGAGTAGTTTGAAGCATATTCCGTCACACTGTTAAAAGCGTCATACATGGTACGACCTTCGTTACCCTTGCCATTGTAGAACAAGTTGTTCAGTTGTGCTACGAAAGAGTCACGCATATTTGAAGTGTCCTTCTGGTAGATTTTCTCTACAGCTTCTTTGAACTGGGAAGCTGAGCAACTGCAGCAGGCCAGAGTTTCAGTGTATTCTGCGTATTTAGCCATGGCACCATTTACGTAGTCGAGTACAGCAGTAGAAGATAACACTTTCTCATTTACACCTGCTTGGTGACGGAACTTTTCACCAAGGTCGCTATAGGCCATGGTAAAGGTATTACCACAGATCACACGATAAGCACTTGGCCCAATGGCGACAGAAGCATTTCCTACATGACCATTTAGTAGCGTTATGTAGCTGCTGTAGTTCTCACCCAAAACTTGAAACTCTTGGTTAACCTTGGCTTGAGCAAATACGCGAGCACCGCTATGCAGGTAGCCCATATTTTCGACGGTTAGCAAACCTTCAGCCACCATTGGGTTGATTAGCCCAAGCAAGTCTTTGTTTTGAACAGTTTCGTATTGAGGTGAAACTGCACCTAGACATTTGCCGTTATCGTCGCGAACAACAGCTACTTTCTCCTCCCACTTGGAGGGTTTACCGTTGTTGTCTGCGAAAAACAAGGGACGGTGAGAAACAGTCCAGTCAAGGTTGTCTGTAACTGCGAAGGTTGGTTTAGCCATTTGTTTGTGGTTTGATGAACTGAATTAAGTATAGCGTGAAAGGATGAAGAAGTAAAGGGGGTAAACCGCCCTGATCCGGTACGGTTTACCGAACACAATAGCCTTTGGAAGAAGTCCAACCTACTGGGCAAGAACCATGATTGTTCCAGTAAACAATTGTATTTTGAGAAGGTACACAAGAACCACCTTGAGTTGAAGTCCTAGTCGGACAGTTGCCGTAGCGAGGTACAGGTAAACCTGCTTGTGAATACGCCGCAGAAACACTTGAGAGTGTAGCAACTGTAAGAGCAGTTAAACAGAAGAGAAGAGGTCTCATAGAAGTTTTTTGAACTGTAAGTATCATACACCATTTGGGGTGAAAAGGGAAGGGGGTAAACCCCCCTAAAAGGTGCGGTTTCCCGAACCACCAAGGAAAGTAATAACTTTCTTCTTGAATCGTCTCCAGAGTGAAGGATTCTGATCAAGAATCTCCTCATCAATCGCCTTTACGAGCCTCAGCAAATAAAAGTTTCGAAGCTCTTCAGTGTCAAAGAAACCGTCCCCGTAGGTACCGCTGCAGAAGTCCAGTAGAGTTTTCCCGCCACAGTCAGGGTAATCAACTCGCAAGTCTCCGTGGCGAAGCCGTATGTACCCAACTTTAGCGCAATCACGGTAAACATCCCACTGCTCTGGACAAACAGAACAAGTCAGTTCCAATTTGTAAACCCGCTTACCGATCTTTACGTTGCGGTTCTCAGGGGCTTCAAACATCGTCGGTACCTGCTAGATGTGGACAATACTCATCAATATAGTAGTTAAGATCCTCCTCTGTCAAGTTAGTAAACTCATCAAAAAGGGCATCAGAAACCATCTTTTTCAGTTCTTTTTTCGAGAAGGAATTGGCGATCTCGTCGCACAGTTCCTCCAGAATCGTTTCACGATTCTCGCTATTTTTCATTGGCCGTCTCCATTGTCTCCTGTGTGAATGTCCACGTAGGCTTGATCCTCTTCAAGTTTGTTAATAAGCCGGTGCAAGTACCAACGAGACTTTTGGGCATCCTGCAAAGGATTTTCTTTATCCCACATTCGAAGTAAGTATTTAAGAACCTGGTATTGAAGTGATCCTTTGACGGGGTCCGGCGCCTGAGCAACCGCATCCTCCAAGATGTCGATGACCTCGACTCTGTATTTCCGGTAGTAATCTGGATTGATGGGATCTGCCATTGTGTTGTGATTGTTAGATGTATTATGCTGTTAAGGCAGGAGAGTAAACCCTGCATTTGGCTTCGGGATCCCAACCGTTTGCTCGATTGTGTTTTGCCACGTTTCCCGCATTACCTTTGAAACCGTCTACCGTTGACTCCCAAACTTGCGAAGCAACTATTACTCCATTTTTTCTGGACCTCTCTGTTCTTTCTGTTCTTTGTTCAGGGGTCATAGACTCAGCTAATGCTAATCCTCCTTTTCTCCCCCTTTCAGTTTTTTGCTCCAGCGCCATAGAAACAGCAGCGGCTGCTCCGGCTCTTCTACTTCTTTCGCTTCTCTGCTCAGGAGTTGCGGTTTCCCAGAAGGGCACAAGTGTCCTAACCGCATGAACGCTTCTACCAAACTCGTCCTTTTCCGCATTGGTTACTGCTGAACCTTTTTTACCTGCCAGGGAACACATCTCGAGAGAGAAATTGCCACCAACGTGCTCATTAAGACAAAGAGAATTATTCAAGTCAGGCAGAATAATCCGATCTTCGACGAGTCGTGCTTCTTTCCACCCTTCGTTAGTATAAGGGAATAACTCGAGAATCTGTATCTCTGGGGTATAGAAGTCCCACATCCACTTGCGGGTTACAGGGGACCCCATATAGATCTCTCCAAACTTCTTCTCTTTATGAGCTCCCCAGTACCAGTGAGGAGTCTCCTCAAAGGTAATCTTGTAGGTGTAAATCCTTGGGCTCTTCATCATAGTTTGCCACCAACAGTGCCGGAGTAGGTAGCTTTAGTATAGCTGGCTTTTGCCTCTTGTAAACCTTTAAGATAGTGGTGTGTCATGTGAAAACACTGATGCTCCGTGGCGGAAGTAATCAAAGGTTTCCCGTCAAGGTCAACTGAGGTGTAAAGTCCGTAGGGAGTTTTCTTCACTGTGAAACCGTCATCAGTTTTCTTCATTGTTTGCGTTGTCATTCGATTGCGTTAAGAAATTCGGCAGTACCATACAAATTATGTCCCCCGTCGATTTGAATTTTCATGGGAATAGCCGTGCGTAAGTAAAGCCGAAACAGCCAGTTCAGCACCGTGGGGTCAATTTTTTTGCCCATTTCCAAAACTTCCAGAAAGACTTGTTTTGCTCCGTCTGCATCCACCCAATCTTTGCCGGTTATGATAACCCCTGACTCAGTCGGTTTCATCCACATGGGAAGATTGTCGCTCTTCAACCACTCACAAGAGTAGGTTTTACAAGGGGACTCAGGACGGTCCTCGTAAATCGAGCAACCATCGCAACCCCGAAAATGACAGGGCATTCCAGGATAGAACTCTCTATCGCGTACTACACCCGACAGCCAACCTTCACAACAAGCTCCACACTCACCGCACTCACGTTTAGTTTCAGGCATTGTCACCCTCCGTGATGAACCCAAGTTCTACCAACATGTCATAGTTGTCCTTAAACTTTTGGTAATGTTGGGCTTCGTCTAGTGAGAGGCCATAGGTACCGTATTTCTTGTAGTAGGCTGCTGTGACTGGTGACAGGGAATACTCAACACACTCATCCCCGTAAAGTTCCATAATTTTCATAAACGCCGAGTCATAGTCGGTATTTTCTCCCAGAGGGTTTTCCCCCTCGTAAGCATTCAGCACTTCGGCGAGTGCTGCAACTTCATCGACTGTAAACTTGCAAGTGAGCTCACCCTCTTCGTAGCTGGCGGGCTCGTCCTCATCATAGTCTTCAGCAGAAGCTATGTACTCTGCAACTTCCTTACTTTGTCCCTTGATCTTAAGTTTCTCAGTGCAAATTCCGCGTTGCAAATAACCGAAGTCCCTCGTCTCAGTAATGGCTGCTTTTTTACCACAAACCTCACAGATACCTTCGTGAAACGTCGAACATCCTGCTGAGTATTTTCCGTACTTGTCCCCACATTCACAACAGATCCAATCTGCAGTTGTTAGACGATTAATCAAATTCAAAGTTTTTTCTGTCACTGGTTGAGAAGCTCCTTGTTTCATGAATTAAGTATAGGGCATTGTCCCCTAAAAGACAAGGGGGGTTACCCCCCCCAGAAAAGTTCGGTTATCCGATCAAAGGTCTACAACTGTAGTTGTTGTTTCCTCCTCAAGGATTTGTTTTATCTTTGGGTCTTTTGCTCGGTTTTGTATCTGCGGGAGATAGTCATAATAACCATTGTGCATAATGATAGCAAATTGTAAAGATCGGTGTTCTTTCTGCAAACGCTGCAACTTTTTTCCGAGCAACCACACTGAGAGTCTATCATTCTCCAGTAATGACTCATCAGGGGGCAATCCCTGCTTCTGTAGCTCACCCACACCTATTTGCGCTACTCCGTGAGTTTTTACGTCCATGGGTTTGCGATGAACCAACTCCTCAAATAGGATAGCCATGATAACATTTGGGGGAATCTTAGACGCGATACTAGCTTCAAGTACATATGGCCGAAGTAACCTCAACTCGGCGTAGGTACGATTGGCAAACATTGAGCTGACTAACTTGCTCGTTGCAGTGGAACCTACGTCCCTTGTTTTGATTTTGTACCGAGCCAAATGTTGCTCGGGTGCTCCCCAGGGAATTAGGAACATTGCTGTGCAGATTGCCAATGCCAACCCCCGCTTTTTCATTCGTTTTCGTTGTCGTACCAACTTGGGGAGATCAGGTCAAAGTCAATCCCAAGTTTGCCCACCATCAGGATTACAGAGAAGAGCCTTCCAGATCCTGCAGTCACCATCACAAAAGGCCATCCAGCGTAATCACTCCAGGAAAGCCCTGTCTGCAGCAGATGGTACCCTTTGAAGTTACCAACCTGAGCATACACTTCGCGGTTGAAATCTTGTCGAGTGCGAATTTTAATTAAATTTGAGAGTTTCATTGCGATTATGCAAAGTTGTAGTGGAGTTCAGAGTGATATTCTAACATACATCGTTGGTCTTTGAGTTTCACTAATGATGCTGGTAGTTGATTAGCATACCTTGTGAAGAAGGCTTCCCGAGTATGAAAACGAAGACCGTGAAGGTGCCATGTCCCAAACAATTTATGAAACCCTCTCACAGCACGATAAGCTTGAGTTGTGATTGGTTTATAGTCATCTGGGTGTGGTAGTGTTCTATCAAAATCACCATTGTCACCGCCCCAAGGGTTGGCCTGAGTCATTTGCAGACAGAGTGTCTGCCCTTCACCAGTGCCATAGTATTCTGCTTCCAGAAACATCCAGCTTTCATCTTCTGGCATTTCACCATATGTTTCGACATACTCTTTCATGCACCGATCAGCAACATCCTGGAAGTTTTTCTTTTTGAATATTTCCAACTTCGCTTTTAATTCTTCCCGCTCAATGGCAGCAAGTTGCTTTAACTCTTCATCATATTTATCCATAAACTCAGTGCTAATCATTTGTGCTCCTCAAGTTGTTTTCCGTTTTTATCTCGTTGTTTTGGTTTCTTTAGTATCTCGTCACACTCAAGGCAAAAGAATGAGAAACCCTGCTTAAATGACTTAACCACTTGAAAGTGTTTTTTGTTGAGTGTTTTTTCTTTGTGGCAATGGCTACAGGTTCTTTTCATGAGTTAGTCATTCCTCAACACCCACGCAAATAGCAAGAAAACAGGAGTAAGTATAATTACCATTGAAATGGCAGGGATTAGACTGTTTGGGCAAGTCATTTGTTTTCATACACAGGACGAGTGTTGTTGCAGTGTAGGAAGTACTTGTAGGTAGCCATGTGGTGATCTGTCCACTGCACAACATCACAGCCTTTATATGTATCAACCACAGCAAAGTTTGTCTTGGGTGTGACTGGAGGTGTTTCAGAGCTTGGCTTTGCCCAATAAAAAGCCAATAGCATAACCGATGCACCGATGATAAAACCGATTACTAAAGTTTTCCGGTATTCAAAGTCAGTCATTCCATCTCCAAGTGTGTGAGAATAAATCTATATCAATTCCAAATTTCCCGCAATAGGCAAACACACCAAATAACCTGCCACCTCCAAATGTAATCTGTAGATGAGGCCAACCAGGATACTCGCAAATGTTAAAAGAAATTTGAAGTGCTGTGTATGTCTTGGTTTTCAGAAAGAAGAAATAGTAGTCCTTCCCGTAATCATCACGGTATCGGCAATCAAAGAGTTTCATTGTGCCTCCAGTTAGTCATTGGGCAATGCCTCCAGTGCTTTGCGAACAATTGAAAAGTCGTTGATATCCCAACTTGGATCCTCTGCTTTATCTAACAGAGCAAGTGCCTGCTCCTTCAAGCTCGGAGGTTTTGGGCGGCGGGCGGCGCGGAGTTCGGCGAGCAATTCCCAGCAGCGGCCACAGTTTTGATCAAGCCATTCGGCACACGCCTCCAGCTCCTGGTCGGCACCCCATTGGGCGGCAAAGGCCGCAACCTGTGGGAACATTGCCTCGTTGTGATTTGCTTCCCTCTGCCACTCACGGATTAACTCAGGCGGTGGGGTGATTGGGTGTTGGTTAGTCATTGGGTTCTTTTCCATGTAACTATTATAGGTCATTTTAGCCGCAAGCGAAAGGGGGTAAACCGTCCTCGGAGGTACGGAAAACCGCCTACTTGGCCACCTCAGCATTCATGGTGAAAGCATCGCGGAAACCTTCCCACCTCGCGGTATCCAACTCGCTGTCAAAACCAAAGGTGCCGTACTTTTTGTTGTAGGCTTTCATAGCTGGCGACAGTTCGTATTTCACGCAGTTGTCCCCGTAGAGATCCATAACTTTCTCAAACGCCGAGTCATAATCGACATTCCATCCTGGGGGATGCTCTTCCTCGTGGGCATTCAGCACTTCGGCGAGTGCTGTAACTTCCGCCTCGGTGAACTTGCAAGTGAGTTCACCCTCCTCGTAACTTGCCATCATAATGCCATCCAACTCATCGTCGGTCATGATAGGTTCTTGTGTTAGCATGTACTCAGCAACCTCCTTGCTTTGTTGTTTGATTTTTGCTTTGCGCTCAGGCGAAAAGTCCTTAGTCAGTTCGGAGAATGGTCGGCTCTTGGCTTCATCCTCCATTTTCAACTTCCGAATACCAGTCACAAGGTAGGCATAATCACGAGCTTCGGTAACGACTTTAGCCTCGTCACAAACGTCACACTTACCTTCCCAGCATGAAGAGCAACCGACGGAGTACACACCGTACTTCAGTCCGCAATCACGGCACACTTGGTAGGCATTCTCAAGTTTTTTAATCAGTTGTTTGTTAGTCATTGTCACTCAGGTAAAACAAACTCGATGTCGTCAGCAAGGGCGATAAGAAGACCGTAGTCGTCATACAAAGCGGCACTATAGACACTCTCACCTGTCTCTAGGAGCAGGTCCGTGTAAGTTTTCAGCACGTGGCGGGCCTGACTGCGAAGGGCAGCGACAACACGCTTGGCATCAGCCTCGTTGAGGCGGAAGGTGTAAAGGGTTTCGGTGGTTTCCATCAGTTTGTTTGAGTGATTTGTTCGATAAAGGCAACACCGCCGCCTTCGTCGAAGTATGCTTCAGCAAACTCCCAGGCTTGCTGGTAGGTGTCGAAGGTCAGGTGGAGAGTGCTGCCTGGTAGAAAGACCAGGAAGCGATCGGTTGTTTCCATGAATATATTATAGCTCAATTTACCCTCTGTGTAAAGGGCGGTTTCCCGTACCTAAAGTAGGGTCCCCCTTACCCTCCAGGGACTTTACCAGAAGCTCTGTAAATCTTTCTTGAGTGGAGACGTCGTACGCCATTAAGTTGTTGTTCAAAGCCTCACGCAGCGTTAAAAGCTGCTCCCATTCCTGCTTGTTCATTGGCGTAGTGTCTCCACATCATAGTAAAGCCTGCAATTTGTCAAGCTGCTGCAGAAGCTGGTTCATTCGAACCGCTTCGGCTTGGGCTTCGCTAAGCTGCCCGCGAGTAACGTAGGTTGCGATCGTTTGAGAATGTTTTGCACGATAAGTGCCGGCATATGAATCCGCACACATCGCTAGAATAGCCCACTGTTCGTTTGTAAGCGTGACCGAACGCCGAATCTCATTGTCTGGTTCGTCGGTGATAATAATAAGATCCATTGGTTTCAGTTGGGTTTGGGTTTCCATACAATTTTACCTATTTTTGTATTCCTTTATAATTTCATCCGTTATTTTATCCGCGTTCCGCTTTATCTCATAGCGGACCCACGGACTGTCGGGGTTGTGACGAATAAGAAACCACTGTCTCTGGAACCAAACCCCCAAGATCTTTGATTGCAGCACTAACCAGTCATACACGTTGCTGTCTTGAGTTACAACATACACGAGGCAGGCGCCAAGTATAAACCAAGTCAGTGCTGCTATGCTCATGCGTTACGGCTGTCTTTTACAGCTAGGGAGGATCCGATTGCTGTCAAGAAAGTATTGAGCAGCTTTCCGAGCTTCTTGTCATCAACATGCTCGCCGTTGATGCTTACGCTAAAATCAGTGTCGTGGTTGTCGTCGTAAGAGCGAAAGCTCAGGTCAACGTTGTTCTTTTCAGTGTTCATGGTTCGAATGCAGTTTGTTAAGGAAGAGGAAACCTTTGTATTTGGCAAAGACTTCGATTGGATTCCGGTTGTTCAGGTAGACAGTGGACAGATACCAACGATTGTCCTCTGCCTTGTAGACCCTGCCAACCTCGCACTTGGTTTTGGAGTCAGCATACAGTACCAATGAAGGTAAATTTTCGGTAATGAGAAGCGGGGATTGGTAAGGCATTGGCTGAATTTTCATAGTTTAGCGGGTTCTCTTGATCTCTTCCCAGTATTCTGACAGCTCGGGTGGAGCTGGCTCAGCCACTGCGCGTTGTTGAACCTGGCGGGCACGATCCTTAAGCATTTCTGCAAGAGTGGCTTTCAACTTAGGATCCTGAGTTTTATCATAGGCTTCCTGAAGCCTCGTAAACGCTACGTCCCGGCCTGGAATGTGCATGTTGTCTCGGTGCAAAATGGCATAGGTCAAGTCTAGCTCTCCCCTATTACCTTTTACCTTCGCCCTGCCGAAGTTCCCAGTGTGTGTACCAGTCGTGCGCAATCCGTGGTTGCTCATTTGTTTGCCTCCTGTTCTTGTTTTTGTTGGTTCGGTCCCCAACCCATGTACTTGTCGTACTGGGCTTGTGATTCAAAGCAGATACGGTCGTGGACCACGACGCATTGCGGGGCAGTGAGGGTGGCGACGGCTAAGAGCGCCGTCACGATCAGAAGTGATTTCATGAACTTATTATAGCGCGAAACCCCCTCGAAGTAAAGGGCGGTTTACCGTACCTTATGGGCGATACTTGATTCGAACAAGCGACCTCCACCGTGTCGAGGTGTTGCGCTACCGCTGCGCCAATCGCCCAGAGTTGAATTCAGGGCACTGACCTGATGGGTACGCTTTCCGCAGCGGGAGGCGTCAGTCATTTAAGCCCGAGTATGCACCATACTGGGCCCCTGATTTTCTACTAAAATCTTAAATTTTTTAAGGGCGAGGATGTCTGCCTACGATTAGCGACTGGGCGACTTATGCTGAAGCAAGTTTCGCTATTCTACGTTGCAGCTGAGGGGATCCGACATTTAATGCAGCGTTCCTAACTGCACCCTTAAGCCCCTCCCCGGTACCTCCCCGAGTTCTATAGTTTACAAAACTATTGCATCAATTTAATGCTTGAGGGGCAAAAAAAAAGGGGGCACCGTGGCACCCCATTACTATAGCGCTCAGCTGTCGAAGGTAAACTTCTTGGCGTAACTATACGCATAGTCCGTACGTGAGCCATGGTGGCCCCACCCCAACCAGGAGTAGGCATGGTCCATGTACTGGTAAATGGACTTTCCCGGCTTTTTCATCCGGCTCTCTATCTGTTTCCACTGTTCTTCATTGAACATGTAATGAAGTTGGGTTTCCAAGCTAGAGGGATTTCCGCCATAAAGGCGAGCAAACTGACCTAAACCACGATAGCGACTTTCGGTAGTCCACTGCAATAAACCAAAACCACCAGAACGGCAACCGTAGTAACCGGTACTGGCTCCACCTTCACAAACTTGGGGTTGGAAGGTTGATTCTTGGCGGATGTTGCCCATGACGGTAGCAAGGGCATTTTTGTCTTTGATGCCTTTGTCTTGCAAGAAGTCAAGGGCTTTTTTCTCGTTGTCTGAACAACTCGTACAAACGAATCGTTTTTCTTTGGGCTTCTCTGTAGCGGTCTTTGGAAGTGGCTTTATTTCTGTGTCAAACTCCTTAATGATTGAGAAAGGAGGTGCCGTCACTGGGGGTGGCGGAAACACAGCGAAAGGAAGGGTTCCTGGGATCGCAACCGAAGCCAAAAGAGGCACGGCTACGTTAGTAAAGTAATTGAACACGAAGTAAAATAGAATTCGACATCCGATTGACAAAGGGAGAAGTTCCCCTTTTCAGGGGCAGTTGCCTCGGCACATTTAATTTAAGGCTAAATATCATAGCCCGAGTCTATCTCCCGGAGTGTTTCGGGACACCACTCATAACGGTGACGCGGAGTGCGCAGTAAGACATTGATAGTATAGTTAACAAAAAGGGAAGGTAAACCTTCCCCGTGACGCTCAGAGTCTAGGCAGCAACGGCTGTCAGAGTCCTGCGGAATGATACGATGTTGTTGAGATTTAACTCGATTTCCCCTGCCCGGTCGATTCTGTTTCAGCCCCGTGAAATGGAACTGTCCGGCACTGCCCCGGAGTGTCGCACAAGGTATTACCCCGAAGGGCAATGGAAACAGCTGGATTTGAACCAGCGCTCTTTCGATTATCAGTCGAATGCTTTACCAACTAAGCTATGTTTCCAGGATGCCACCGGCATTCCGGATTATCAGCTCCGGCGCGAAGTGGCAATCGGGATACTTGGATTTGAACCAAGATTATTTCTGCTCCCAAAGCAGATGCCATGACCAAGTTAGGCGATATCCCGAGTGACCCCCAGGTTTGAGCATCGTTGAGAGGCTTAGGGGGTGTGCAGGGTTGATCAGACCCCTATATTCCCCAAATCTGAACTGTGTGACGTAGTGTTGGGCAACCAATAGCCACCGGTGTCACCAAATGAAGCTCTTCATCATCGTTCAGAACCATTGAGTTAAACTCTGGCATTCTCACCTTGAGCTCATCTGTTTCTTTGTCCTTCCAGATGAACAATCCGCCGTAGTCTAGATCCCAACCAGTGTTAAGGTAAATGGTTACCCCAAACTTTTTATTACCGTCGTTGTGGGCAGAAATGCCTGAAGCGGGCGGCCACACATAGATTTGCTGGACTATCCTTTCGTACGGGGGCAGCAAATGTTTGATCTCTTCCTCAATTGTTTCTGCCAGACCCGCACTTACCTCCTTACAAAGTGTAGTGCCTAGGATACCCTTCTTAATCTCGGGGACCCAGGACAAAAGACTGGAACGCCAAACATCCTCACCGCGAGACTGATTTGTCTCATCGAAGAGTTTCTGTAGGGTGTCGGGGTTTAGAACGTTGTTGTAAATTTTCAAGGGTTAGCTCCTTCAAAATATTCGGCCGTGGGCCACTTATCCTCGATCCAACGAATCGTGGCGGTAATGTCTGTCAGCGCCTTGTCTTTATCAGGTGCGTTGCCGGAGTGCATGTGGGTTCCGTGGGGACTTCCATCTTCCCAGATTAAACACCAGCGCCACTCTTGTTGGCGATCACAGAACCAAATGTTTTGAACACTGTTTTCGTCGCTGATGATAACTTTGGAGAAGCAGTTAGTCATCGTACTCACGGTCAATAAACTCCTTCATTAGACGAATTTCTTCAGTCAACCGAACATTCTCCTTCAATAGAGCGTCCATTCTCTGGTGCATCTGCTGACTTGACTTCACGCAGCACGATTGTGTTTGGAAGGGTTTCGATGTCGAGGAGGGTGCCTTCGCCCCAATTAAGCGCTTCAAGGAGTTCTTCAGGGATGTCAAGAATAACATTGCCTTCTTCATCTTCAGTGCAAGTGGAGGTGTAGGTTGTTTTATTTGAGAGCATTGTTTTCGGAAAGTACGAGTTCTCTTTTGGGACTCACCATTAAAAGATGATTTCGGATTTGGTTAATCTTGTCCCGGTTTTTTGAAGAGGTAGGTAGTTCCTCGATCAGAACTCTTTTACCTTCGATTACTTCGAAAAGTTGCAGAGTCCCCTCGGGGAACCGACGGTTCGGAATCATTCTACTTCCTCCTTTTCAAGGAAACGAGCTTTTTCAAAATCCTCACCCTCTTCGCACAGCGAGCGCATGGCCGCAGGTACGGAGAGAAACTCTTTACCTCTTTGAGCCCAGGCAATACCGTCCCAGTATTTGCCGTTGGCGTTTACGACCAGGTACATTGCCCCTCAAAACTCACACCAGTAGTATAGGTGCGGAGGGGCTGCCGTAAACTCAGTCCAGGTAGCTCTGCAAGAGGTACATATCGCCCAGGACGACGCTGGACATAGCTTGCATCTGGTTGCCTACACCGACGAGGCGAGGGTCCTGCTTGTTCTTTTCGCAGAAAGCGTAGAACAAACCGATAACGCCATCCAGAGCCATTACATAGTCAAGTGTAAGCTCAGCTAGGGAATGGCAGTCGTAATATTCCATGTTGATGCCAGGACCTTTGAACAAATCAAAGTCGGGATTGAAGCCGCAAGCACGCAGCTGTTCAACCAGGCTGTCCATCAGTTCGCCAAGGTCGTTGTAAATACGCTCAAACAGTAAGTGAGCTTCGTAAAAATTGCTTCCGCGCACGTTCCAATGCGACAAACGAGAAACGATTGTGGCGTCGTTAAGGTATTTTACAATCTTATTTGAGAGAACTCCAAATTCCTCATTCATCGTGGTTGTGCATTATCATACCAAGTTTTACCCGGCAACTCACCTGGCCTGGCTGTAAAGCTCGACGGAAATCTGTGTGCCAGCCTGTTGGACTGCAAGGAATTCGTGATCGGGATTATAATTTGCGAGCGTGTCAGCCAGTCTCTCTGAGAAAGTGCTTTCCGTTTCTTTCTTTGGCATGTGCTCAAGGAAGTGAAACACCTTGGCCCAGTTCAGAAAGGTGCATTGCTCGTCATCATAGAAATGACAACCACGCTCCCCAACGTGCTCTTTGAAACTAAGGATTAAATGTTTCATCTTTCCAGCTGATGGGGACAAGCCCCCCACGAATTCGCATCTTGCGAACTACTCGGGGAGCTGAGATCATGGGTGCGCCACGAAACGAAGCGTCTTTGCCGTTTAGCTCTCCACTTCCTTCGCAGGAAGTTGTCGTGTCAAAATTGGATTCTGCTTCGCTCATTAGTAGTTAATGTTCCATTTGCCAGTTGCACCCTCAGTGATCGTAAAAGGAAACTGTTTACCTTTTTCGTTCGCCGGTGAGTCATAAAAAACACCTGAAAAAGACTTACCGTCCTCGGCCATCAAGTAATTGTTTGCCGCTGTTGGAGGGTTTCCTTGGGCATCTGTAACCGAGGTTACACCGTCAAGGTATACAGAGGCGATAACTTTCTTGAAGAAGAGTTCCATCTTCTCGCTCAATGGGTCTGGAGCGGTTTGCTGTTCGGCAACACCTTCTTCGACGACCGTACCTTGGGGTGTTTGATCAACTACCGCTTCTTCCTCAATGTTTTCGGCAAATTCATAGAAGATATCTTCTAACTCTTCCCAGAACTCTGAGAAATCAGTTTCAGGCTCGATCTCATGTAACAGGTAACCGGCAGGTACCGACACTACTGAGTCGGGGTCAGGCCATTCGCTAGGGTCAACCTGCATCAGAGCGCCAACCACCTCGCAGTAGTCCTCGTAGGTCGCCCCAGCCCCGAGGTCAACCCGGTCAATAAGCTCAAGCATTGAAACCGAGCCATCAGCAAAATCATGCCGGAGGTTCTCAAGGTAGGACTTCGGGTACGCCGAAAGCTCTCCGTTTGTGGTGCTCCATAGCAAATCGGCAACACGCGTAGCTCCTTCCGAAAAGGAGCGGTCTTGGCCAAATTTTGGATTTCTGTCGACAGACATGAAAGACCTCGGAGCTACCTTCTATTATACCCGGCAGCCGAGAAAGTAAACTACCTTCATAGTAAAACTAATAACGGTATGAGAAGTAAAGTTATTGCGATGAAAAAGCCAGCCACCTCATTGATGACTGGCCGTAAACTGTGAGGATTCATGTAATGGTTTTACCCGTTTTCCTTGTCAGTGGTGAGTAAAGCAGTTTTAATGACCAGAATGCTGATACATACGGAGACGAACACCATCGCAGCCATGAAAATGTCGGTGGTAGAGACACTCACAGTGCATTACCTCGTGGCAGAACCTCCTCAGGGAAGATAAAATTCTCATGAGGCTGGTCAGTTGGAGCCAACCAAGCACGCAGGCCCTCATTCAGGAGGATGTTCTTGGTGTAGAACGTCTCGAACTCAGGATCCTCAGCCGCCCTAATCTCTTGCGAAACAAAATCGTACGCACGCAAGTTAAGAGCAAGACCGATAATACCGATGCTGCTAACCCAGAGTCCCATAACTGGAACAAAGAGCATAAAAAAGTGCAGCCAACGCTTGTTAGAAAAAGCAACACCGAAAATCTGTGACCAAAATCGGTTAGCAGTAACCATCGAATACGTTTCCTCCTCTTGCGAAGAGTCAAAGCCTTTGAAGGTGTTAGCTTGGTCGCCATCTTCGTACAGAGTGTTTTCAACCGTAACGCCATGGATTGCACTTAGCAAAGCTCCGCCGAGGATACCTGCCACACCCATCATGTGGAAGGGATTCAGGGTCCAGTTATGGAAGCCCTGGAGGAAAAGCAGGAAGCGGAAGATTGCGGCTACCCCGAAAGAAGGGGCAAAGAACCAACTGGATTGACCCAAAGGATACATTAAGAATACAGAAACAAATACCGCAATTGGACCAGAAAAC
>OFRA01000068.1_pt1 | contig 25082 bp, 18 predicted proteins | sample 1543001 | NCBI WGS metagenome assembly OFRA01 (sample SAMN07774221, study PRJEB24372) | wastewater metagenome | isolation source: Lake Maggiore Verbania | place: Italy: Verbania | collected 2015-12 | reverse complement strand
TTTGCGCGCCCGGTAAATGCAAGCGAGGCGGCGACAAACGCCAGCGAGCCGGAGCCAACCGGCAAAAGCCCCTGCGAGGCATGCTCGCCCGGTCGCTACAAGGACTGGCTCGGCGATCAGCAATGCCTGCCGTGTGATATTGGTCGTTACAATCCAGACGTTCAAGCTACCATTTGTCACTTCTGCAGCGACTCGACCGCGGACTCTCAGGCGTGGCTGCGGGCGATCGCGCCCGAAATCCTCACAGGGAAAGCGGACAACCTTACGCGGATGGTTCTCGAGAGCAACACCACCGTGCGAGAGGCTGCAGTCTCGGTTCTCGAGTGTGTTTGCGACATCGGACAGGAGCCGCGCACCGTCGGATCTGAATCTGTGTGCAGAAGTTGTAGACAGGGTTCATTCCAGGAGCACAAACAGCACGACGACTGCACCTACTGCGGGGGAGTGAGCGTCGAGCACGGACACTCTCTGCTCCACCACCACGGACTCCCGGGCACTGAAGTGAGAGATTCGTCCCACTGTGGAGCATGTCCGCCTTTTAGTGGTCATAACGAGACGCTTGTGGGACCTGGAAAGGATATTGTCAGCGATATCTCCAAGTGCCTATGCTTCCCTGGACACGAGCGAATTATCTCCGAGAACTCGTCCGAGTGTCAGAACTGCTCCCAGTACATGATTCAGCCGTTCGTCTCAGACGACGCCTGTGAGTTTTGTCCGGCTGGCCACTTCTTCATTGACAGGCATGTCGTGTGTGAGTTGTGCTCTCTCCCCGAAGACGGAGGGGAACGACATGTTGGGCTGGTGCTAAACAAGGATGATCACACCCTGCCGTGGGGCACGAGCGAGGACGACTGTGTGTGCCGCGTCGGCTTCGAGAGGGACTTCCGAAGTCAGTGCACTGCCTGCACGGCGGGCAAATTTCGTGGGAGCAACACCACGCGACACTGCGCGTTCTGCCCTGTGGACACGTTTCAGGACTTGACTGCCCAGCAGGCATGCGTAACGTGCCCACCCAATTCCAGCACATTATCTGTCGAAGGGGGGGATTTGCCGACAGACTGTGTTTGTGGCCCGGGATTTCAACCTCTCTTCCTCATCGATTCAAGTACCGGAGTGTGTCACGCCTGTCTAGCAGGCACGTTCCGCCTTAGCCGCATGCTGAACGAGTCTGACTCACCCTGCTCCGTATGTCCCCAGGATCATTACTGCCCGGTCGGGTCCCGGGTACCAATCCCGTGTCCTGTCGGCGAGGTTTCAGTTGCAGGTTCCGGCTCGCAAAACGAATGTCAATGCCCTCCAGGATATGGGAGAAATACACTACCGTTGCAGATTTCTGCGAATGAGTCGACTGACGAAGATTTAACCCGGCAAAACACGACACTCAGAACAGAATGCACTATGTGCGCCAGAGGATTCTTTTCAGAAACCATGAGCAATTCCCAGTGCCCCCGGTGTCCACAAAACAAAACAACCTCGTTTTACGGCGCAACAAATCAATCAGACTGTAAATGCGTGCCAGGACACGGGGTTGACAACCAAATTCCGAGTGCTGCATGCCATTTGTGTGCGGATGGTTCATTCTCTGCGGGAGGCAACAACGAGCCCTGCAGATCGTGTGGATGGGGGACACAAACAAAGCCCTTTTATCTGCCCGAGTCAGATGAGAGCTGTGTGTGTAATGCGCATTTGGGTGTGTTTACAAAAAGATAATGTTGTATTTTTATTAAAGAGCCGCGCTACCCAACTAGGACACCTCGGACCTCACGGACGGCACCGGTGACACCACGCCGCTTACGGGTGGATGAGGGTTACCTGCAACCTGAGGTCCAGACACATCCGGCCCTGGTAGCCGTCGTCTGCCGTCCTCCACGTCTTCAGACTGCTGTGCTTGTGAATTCACGCACCTAGACAGTTCTTCGACCGCTACACGATACGTTTTACCGTAATACGTGTGATCCCCAAAGTCCAAAGCACTCTGGTCAATATCTGTAACTAGACTCATGACAGACTCCTTCTCCTTCGAAATGCCGATATTCCACACTCCGCTTTCCAGTTCATGAACGCATGTTCCAAAATAAAACATGGTTAACACAATTTCGTGACGGCATTCGTGCAATTTCATTAGCGACAGCTCGCGTGTTCTTCTTGCATTAGACAACTCTTCTTCAAGTACTGTCAAGTAAGATGTGAGTTTAGCCCTGAAGAAACTCGCTGTTCTCATCCAACTGCCTAAAACCAAGGCGGTGAAGAACGAGAAGATGACCATCACATAGAAAATGTCCATGCAATGAAGTGACCCAATACCAATTGTGTACACTACAGATGCTATGAGTAGACCATTCTTCCTGTAGCACATAGCCCAACCAAATAAGATAAACTGTGCAAAGAAAAAGATATACACTTCAGAGCCGTGAAGCGGATCTTCTTGATCTTTTTGATTGTCATACGCACCATAGACCCAACAATGCACACACCTACCCGTTTCCAGTTCACGCGCACAGTAAATGGGACCGAGGCATGGCGCCAGCTCATGTCCAGACTGATTGGTTGCTGTGGTGTTCGAGTCACCAGGAGGACCGGATGCCGTGGTGTTCGAGTCGCCAGGAGGACCGGATGCTGTGGTGTCCGAGTCGAGACTCTGTAAAGGATCCTTCTTCGAGACCTTCCGAATCATGTTGGGAGGGACATGGAATGCCTCAGCCGGAGTATCCCATAATTTCAGAGTCCCGTTGCCAGAAGCATTGCATGCCTCATCCTGAGCCTCCGAGACGATGAGATTCTTGTTGGAAGGGGCAGTGAATGCCTCATCCTGAGCCTCCGAGACGGTGAGATTCTTGTGGGAAGGGGCAGTGAATTCCCGAGCCCGAGGTTGAGAAGAAATGAGGTCGTTCTTAACGTCCAAAGAATTGAGTTGACGCAGCTGCGGGGAATGTTTTTGGTACTCTGGGAAGAGTGCGCAAAGTCCCAAGAAAACGACGGCTAATGCCGCCATCGTAGTAGACCTGTAAAGACAGTCTTAAATACGATTCCCGTAAATATCCGTACGTACTGCCTTCAGTCCCCCCTGGGTCGCGAGAACGGGAAGTGATTTGACACTGAGACCTGCTGTTGTTTTGTTGATCTCGTGTAGTCGTCTAGTTTTCATACGGTGATACTCGACATACCACGAGCAAATATACATCACAACAATGTGCAGCAACAAAATCTGTACAAATAAGCGCATGGGAAGAGACATGTTTGTCTTGACACAGTGGTCTTTCTTGCGTTCTGACACCAAGGACATGATGCTTTAGGACTTAACTAATAATCTTCAGGTGATTTGCGAAATAGAACAAGTACTGATTTAACCTTTTACACAGACTGTGTGTAATCTATCTCTTTGACTCACACTAATGTACACACGCTCAAGCTCCTCCAGCACACAGAGAAAGGCTGATCTATAAACTTCACATACATGCTCTGGTATTTGCTGACCTCTGTCTTCGTCCCGCACATTCCTGCAATTTTCGATCTCTTTGAGGTGTGTCACGATCCACAGACACTGCAAATACTTCAAGTACTTTAAATTTGCTGTCCGATTTCCACCAATGTGCACGCAGTCTCCGGATGGCAGCCGGCTGAAGCAACACAAATTCCAGCCGTGAGCAGGTTCGAACTCAATCGTCTCCTGACTTTTCACGGTGACGTACGTGCTAAATATCACGGAAAGACCCACGTCATTGAGCATGTCAAACACTAGGTCAAGTAGCGTCAGCAAACCAGCCACGCTTGGAACAATGCACTCAGAACCGGAGGTCCTCTGGTGTCCGTGTTGTGCGCTGACAAAGTTGTGTAGTTTGTGCGAGAAAACTGTGGAGTCTCCGAGCATATTTGTGTACATTTTCTCTATACACTGCATGAGAATTTAGATATGTCATCTATTCTCAAGTACCTTGGTATGTTTTTTTTGACTGATAGGAACACGACTGAGATATGTGTGTGAATTTTTGTATGAAAGGGTATTAAAGATATTGTATTTCATGAAGGGACAAAGCATATGTTCAACTCTTGTGTACTATGCTTCTCTGAGTTTATTGTTGGCTGCATTGTGGATGCATCCCCTGCTACGAGACGACTCTGACACGTTTCTTCAGGAAATCATACCTATTAGCGTACCAATAACACGACTTGTGAATCCTCTGAGGATGAAAATGAAGGCCAATGATTACACTGAGCACGATTCACAGAAAAAAGCCTTCCATTACATCCAAGACGATATCCTCTCATACAGTGACACAAAAGCGGAGGCTATGCAGAAAACATACGACCCTTTGACTCCGTTGCACAAAACCATGATTTTGATGGGATGTTACGGGGACATGACAGCCAAGAATCCCGAGAATTTGAATCAAAAACTATTGTATCCCCTAATCAGATTTGGAAGGAATGAATCCATCCCCTTCGATTTCTCAAAAATCAGCGGTGAAAGTGATTTTATGCAAAAATCGAAAAGGAACATCGAAAATGCATTTATGACCAATTTGATGCTTCAAGCCTTGGAGGACAGGAACGACTATATTGGCATGTCACGTGGAGTCTTTGGATCGATACGTGACAGGTCTACATGTGATTGCATGCGAGACTTTGCTACTCCCAGTTTAATGGAGGTAAGCGAAGACACAGGTTATTGCGAGAATGAAAAGACGAGTCAGAATTCGTGTGGCGTGCAGAATATTTTGGACTACACCATGAACGGCGACCTGAAAGATGCCACTGATGGAACAAAACAGCAATTGGTGGGAATGTCTCCAATATCCAATTCACGAGATCTAGCAGAGAGAAGAAACAGGCCAGATCCACTTCGAAATCAGTTTGACTTGTGGTTTACAGCACAAACCCCTGGAAATCCTATTGCTGCTGGTGTTCTCGCAACAAATACACCCCTATACGCTTTTTTGAAACTGTACTGTCATGTTCAGGGTTATCAAAACATTGTTCATCCAGAAGCAACTTTAAGTAATCAGGAAATCAAAAAGCGATATGATGAACAACAGAGTCGTAAATGTCCAGCTTTCGCAGAGGGTTACCTCAATGGTAAGGCAGGTGCTCAGTCGCTTACGCTTGTGCAAGCAAGGGACATGGTGTATGTATTGATTCAAAATATGCATGCACACAACAAGTTACAGACGCCAAAAGTGTCAAACTCGGGAGCGTTGCAAGCCTCGGGTATGCCAACACAAATTTCCTACAAGAGCTTGAAACATTATATTTCAAAGTATCAGATGGCCTTTCAGACATGCGATCAAATCGCAGTGCCCAACTACGTAACGCGGATCTCGGCATACTCAAACTCTGTTAATTGGCTGGTGCTAGGCAATTTGACGTTGCTGTTAGCTGCCTCTGTTGCATTCTGGTGGGCATACACTATTAGGTATGTGGAATTGGAGGATAATGTCAGAGACGGGGAAACACAAGCGTTCTGCGCAGGTGGAAGTCGATTTTTCTCCAAAATATTCTACCTTGTGAACATTTTGTTTGTAGTGACTACGTTAGTTCTCAGTTTCATATACATGGTGAGGACTGTGAATGATAATTTCAGCCAATCAGATGTTGAATCCGAAGATCATTATCTCTTTACAACTTTCGCATCTATTTTTTGGATCTTTTTCTTGGTGATGTTGGCAATTGTAGTTGCAATGATATGGCATATTGTGACTGTCATGTACAAAGGAGCCATGGAAATGAAGCCACATGATTTCTTGATCCAATTAATATTTGGAGCACAGATTGCCATGGATGTACCAGTAATCCTTGGCCTGACCTTCATCGCTGTGGGATCGTGCATGCAGAGAGGAGTCGGTGATTTCTATCTACTTTCCACCATCATGATCTTTTTCGTTTTAATCGGATTCACCACTCACGTCACAAACGTGCTCAGGATCCTGGACTTAATAGCTCAGTCAAGTGGGTCGAAGGACACACATGCTTCGAACATCAAGTACAATCGTGTTGCATTCGGCGTGATCATATCTTTGATGCTTTTCCTTTCTTTGTATTTGGCCGGCTTGGACTCCTATCAGGGAGACTCTTTTGGTGTGTGGTATTACCTGATGTTTATTTTTGTCGGGATTCTTGTACTGTGCGTCAGTGATCTGACGCTAGAATTTTTGTGTCTCTTCAAGATTCAGAAGTTCGAAACTCCAAACGAAATGGTGTTCTCGTTTGTTCATCAGAAAGCAAAAAATCTTGCATGGATTATTATTATTAGTGTTTTTGTCTTGAATTTTTACACATACATTACTATCTGTCATCGCTCACAGCCCGCTCCGGATCGCGCAGACGTCTGCAGTGTTTTCTTGGGTTCTACTTAAAATTTTAATCTTGAGTGCTTTGAATAAAGAAGACACATACAAGCTCAATCTGTATTTACGACCAGTGTTTTTATGGTTTCAACCCCCTCAGTGATTCCGCCACTAACGCTGCAATTATTTTGCGAGGCTTCAGGTGACGGTTTGCAACTGACACCTACCACCTTTGGTTCCCGCACAGGCCTGCACAAGACAACCAGGATAAGCACTGGGAGCAGGCTGGGTCTTGCGGCCAACAGCCAGTCTCTTGTCAATGATGCTGTAAGGGGCATTACTCAGAAATTACAGGTTCCAATAGAAGCCTGGTTCTTCGCTGCTGAGTATCCAAGCAGGAATTCACAAATTCAATCAGCTGCGACTGACGAAAACGGCTTAGCGTTCTTTAAGCCCACTGTTCTCAGTTTGAACAGCAACTTGCCCAAGGATCATCCACTGGCGTCTTTGAAGCCAGGCCTGCGCATAGAAGTCCGGAAGGCTATGCCCAATCAAGATGGTCAAGGAAATCATCCAGAGCATCTCTTTAACGCACACTTGACATACAGCGAAGTTATTCCACAACTTCTCAAGTTTGGCTTTTACAACTTTCAGGTGGTGACTGCTGAGGACAATAACATGAAGTTTACACTCCAGATTTCCCTTTCTAAGTCCAACCTAAACAATCCTACGGAACTCCAGGCAGCATCTTCGCAGTTGTCAGATCTAAGAAAATGCCTGGACACGGTCGTCACCTACGAACTGGATCGGGAAAAGAAGAACGGATACCGTCTGGAATCAGTACAGCAGATGCTGAGTGCCATTACCACCTCCTCTAATGAGAGGTCACTGGCTTGTGCTATGGTGGTTCAAAAAATCACCGGATACAAGGGAATAGACTTTGGCGATAAGTTTCCAACTCGCATTCCTCTAATGTGGAGTCGTGAATTTGGCTCCAACGTTCCGCTAACTCTTGACACACAACAGTCTGAGTGCTTGCTGCAAGGGTGCTCTTTCGGGGGCCATCAAGATTTTATCATGGCACTGGCCTTGAATGCGTCCACGTCAGTTGCTGTGGAGATAACGCAAGAAAAGGGGTTGAATGTCGAGGACCCTGCAAGTGTCCATGCGGCCGTGGTGCAATATTTGAAGGCAACGCCTCCCTCTGTGTACAGGAATCGTCAGATGGTGGCGCTGCGGGACATGCTGGGTGCGATCTCAGATTACACCAGCGATCCTTCTTGGAAGCTAGGTGCCAAACTTACAATGTTGTCGAATTCAGGTAGCGTGACTTCAAAGTCAGCAAGGCAGTCCGTGAATGTACTGGGTAAAGTCAACGTTGATTTGCAGGCAGCAAACAATGGCATGGGCGAGGATCAGTCCATTCCCGGGTTTAGTTTGTCTCATTGGTTGATCATGGCGAATTCTCCCAACCAGATGCAGACAGGTGTGAAACTTAATGAGCCTAGCAACCCTAAACAAGTTCAATATCAAGGGGAAGGCAAGGGGATAAAGCTGCCGTTTTTGACGCCAGACTGCGAGGATTATGCTCACTTACTATCCACTGCAAGCAAGCTCTTCGACCGTTACTCCCCAGATGAAATGCAGCAGTGTGTTCAAAGGACATGTGAGTTTATGCCTCCTAGTGTCAGCGAACTCAAGCCCACGCTTTGTGTAATGATGCAAGCTATGAAGAGGCAGACTACGTCTGTCTCACAGACGATCGACCCAGTGCAGTTCTCGGTATTTAATAGCAAAGTACTCCTGCAGGAGATCAATAACGCTAGGAATAAGGAGGGCGAGCTGAAAACTGGCCCAGCAGCCATTCTGGCAAAGGCAATCTCTATTGGTGAGAATCAAGTTTCTGTGTCCACAAAGGATCTTCAGACCAACCAAAACACGTCTTATCTGTCTGCTGAAACGTTTGATTTATGGTGGAGAGGCCAACCTTTGAACGGGCATGCCATTGTCACAACGATGAGAGTCAACGACGTCGCAACAGTGATGGTCGAAGGCAAGCAAGTGTGCATCCAGATGCTCAATGACATTCCTGAAGTTGTGGAGGGCACTGGTCCAGCATATCAGACTGCCACCAACACATCGACTGAGTTTAAGGTAGACCTTAACAAACAGCCCACAAATCCCATCAGAATAAATTTGGATGCTAAGCTCAAACAGGCGCACTTAAACTGCTCTATGGCCGGAAATGTAAGGTCGTCCCTTCATGTGACTGAGGTACAGAATCTTATTAACATTGAAGGCTTGAATGAGGCAATCCAAAGGGCAATGATATCCACAAACAGCAACTTGGCAGACACGGATGTCTCCTTGTCCTCTTACGTACTAGCTGCTCGACAGACGTTCTCGCTAAATTGTGAGGTGGCAGACACATCTTCTGAGCAAAAAATTACAACAGACAACCTTTTCTACGTCACATTCCTGGCATGTGGTTTGAACGGGGTTGCATACTCAGCAGACACTCAAAACCTCGGCTCCCAGACACAGTCCACTATGTCCTTGTACCATGGGGCTCCTATAGTCAGGGGGCTCGTGAAGAATGCAGAAACTTTATTCTTTTCGACTAAAATGGACAAGGACGAGGAGAGACGATGCAACAGTCTTGGTGCGTTGACTGGCCTCTTAATTTTGAAAGGTGAACAACTGATGCAATGCATGCCAAACATCTCCTCTCGATCTTCACGCCTACAAATGCAGTACAATCCACAGATGAATTCTTTCATCCCCCTCACCCCAGCTCAGCTCTCGACTGCAAAGCAGTTCCAGTGCGGATTACTCTCGAAAGCGCACGCCAGGATCGGGGAGTCTACTGCCTTGAAACACCTAGGAAAGCTTATAGATAATGTTATTGATGTCACGTCATCAATGCCTGTTGTCCAGGTAAGTGGTTTCACTTGCGACGCTTCTTTGCGTTATCAGTAAATAACATTAAGCTATTGTTGCGTTGTTTGCAGAGAGTGTACTCGCCAAAGCGAAACATGGAATTACTTTATAGTAATCTCCATATTCGACTTGGCACAGACCATTCCGTCTAGCCAACGTCAAACTGTAAGCTACACCAATCAGCAAGGCCCGGAAGGTCTCATGCACTATGCGCAGCAAACGCATTCTTTGGATCTCAGTGAAATGCATTGAAGTTATATACAGAAAGAATCAGTGGGGCGCAGAGCATCCGCCTTCAGTGGGGCAAAATAGCACTCGCATAGTGGGGCATGAGCTTCAAAATAGTCTTTATAAAGATCCATCAAAGTGTCTCACACTAGAACATCCTCCTTGCACCATGTCCATGGAAAATTGGAGCGACGATGATTTGGACTGGCTTTGTGGCTGGGGAGGAGCATCCCTTCTTAAGTGGGAAACCCTGGGCCGAGGCTTCCATCGTCGTGACCCAGCTACAGTAATGATGGTGGACCACTGGATGTGGCTTTCATCTTTTTACATATCTATGTCCTACGCTGGTTGGGATCTTAGCTGCCCGGAAGTTTTTCAAATGTTGCAAATGCATGTGCAGAGCCTTCGTATGAAATCGGACTATTGTCGGCTCCATGGTTTCCCTTACCTCAAGCCTCCCTAATTTGCATGAACAATAAAGACACTTCTAGAGACTAAGCCCCTTCCACTAGTGAGTGCACGAGATTTTCGACAACGGAATCAACATCGTACGCGTGCTGCTCCTTGAACCTCTTTACATCTGCGATGATGGTGTGGTTCATAAAGTCAAGAAATTTTCTCCAGCACTCTTTCCAAATGCTCTCGTGCTGGTAGACACTAATGTAGAGCTGTAGAATCTGAACGAGTGAGAGAGACTGTCTCTGCTTCTGATTGACTCCGCGCAAGCACGTTGACGAGAAATCGATAAGTTTCTTGATGTTGCTGAGGTAGAGACGCAAGCTTCCAATGACCATGATGATTGCCTCTGCGTCAATCACGTCAACTTTGATTTTGCTGCTCCTGTTACAAATGTCACTAGTGTAGTAGCATTCATATATGGACCGTGCAGGTTTTACACTCTGCACTTCGATGAAGTACAGCAGACGCTGCAGATGAGAGCTAGTTGCATTCTGAAAGTTTACCCCCAATTGCCACTTGATCCATGAATCTTGGCTAATGCTTTTCTGCTTGCTTGCGAGTGCCTGCTGGACATATGAGCGAAGCAAAGGTCGAGTTGGATGTTTTGTGTGAGAGTCCAAAATCGATTCTTCAGCGTTTGCCATGCGCTTTCGAAGAACAGCCGCGATCGATCGAAGAAAGTCTTCTTTGACCTCGAAGCTTCGCAGAACCAGCTGGAATGCTTCGGTATACGCTTCCTCGTCATCCATAGTGTCTTTGAATGAAGTCATGGCCCTTAAACACCGAAGTTCAGCTTCACGTGGATTTTCGTTGATGTCTGTGTAGAGGCGTTCTAGCATCTTCCCGGCGGGAGTGCTTCTGGGGCTCAGATGTAACAACGCCAACACAGCCGTCTCCAAAGAGTCTATCTTTTGACCAGGTAACTTCCCCCCCGACCTGACGTTGGCGTCTGTGAGAGAGGAGATCATTCTTTTGACAACCCTATTTCTCTCCAACTCGTTGATGACCGTTTGAATCCGGAAATCGTTTTTGACATGAAGATTCATCTCTAGGTACGAAAAAAGAGTTATCCAATCTGCCATGCTGTTAAGCAAACTTTCATAGCTTCCTCGCAAAAGCAACTCATCCTCCCCAACAGACATGTTCTCTACCACTTCAGGACAGCCCTGGACGTCTGTAAATTTCTTTGCAATGTCCCCACAATGTTTGCTCTTGGACATGTAGATTATGACCACATGCAAAGAGTATGGATGAAGGGGATCAACGTTCATAGCCTTGCAAACGTCGCAGAACTTCAAAAGAACACTCGTGTTTGAAGTCTGCAAAAGATCTCTTTTCGCGCTGTTCTGTTTGCTTACGGACAACCTAGAGAACTTTAGAAGTTGCTCCTGGTCAATGTCGAATACTTGTCGTTGATCCCCTTCTTGCATACTTACGAAATCCCTTATACAATGAGGTTTGATTTTCTAGAATTTGGACCCCTCAATTGTTTGGTACGGGTGGCTATCTCATCGACTCTTCTGATCTTACTTGCTATGGAGCTGAACTCAACACGTGTGATTATATACGCAACAGTGATAATTTTTCTTCTCGTAGATTTGATTTTTATTTACTTGGGGCGAAGTTTAACTTAGCTAATTTCCAATTCCTCGACTTCCCTATCATCACAAGAGGCACAAATTTCTTCTACCAGAACCCCCGTAACTAACAAACAACAAAAGACAACGGCGCAGATCGTCGTAAAAATGACTGTATCGACGCCTTCAATCATTTGTGTATCAAGCATAAATAATCGAGAGATACTCTTTCTAGAAGAATAAAACTACAAAGCAAATTCCCTTAACAGATTCGGCAAAAGCCTTTCCACTCAAGAACTTGGAGCTCATGCTTCTTCAGCAAGGAGCATACATCTTGATGCATACTCCGAGGATTTGCCAGATCTCGGGGAAATAGTACTAATCTTTTCTTGCTTGATTCGCCTTTTTGAGAACATGAGATGCTCTCAGGAACCTCACATTTAAAGAAATCTTGCACACAGGGCGAAACATGAGAAAACTTCAGCTTTAGACCACATTCGAGTTTCAAGGCAAATATCACACAAGTTGTCGCGATCAGTGACATGTCACTGATTCCCATGCAGACCTCATAGTGATAGTCGTAGTAGATTTTCTTCTTGGCGTACTTGTCTCCTAGATGAGCGCGCGATCGTGTGTACACTTCAACAAATGTATTTTGCGCGAGCTCCACAACCTTGCAGGTCACATGTGAGGGTACGTAGAACTCGTAACATAATCTGGAAGTCAGTTCCTTTTGGAAGGAGAGGTGTTCACGAAGCTCTGACGCCTGCGTGCCATCCGTGTCTTCCATTGACCTTGAGTGTAAAGTCTACCCCTTTTGTTTTATAGACATCTAGTCTGAGTGGGGCGTGGTGCAGTGGATGGCATTGTGTCATTGCACTGTCCTACTCTGGTAAGTAGTAAGGTAATTTCAGTGAGGCGCCTGTGAGTCAAGGTTTCAGTGGGGCGCCTGTGAATCAAGGTTTCAGTGGGGCGTGAGTGTTATTAGTGAGGCGACCACACTGAGATCTACTATATAAATCACCATTTCCCTCCTATTAGCCACTCCACCTCATTTACGCCAGATGCGACACGCTCTTTGCTTTTGAAAATGCTTCCCAGCTTGCAAGCCATAACAGGGCGTGCTTCTGAGCATAGACATACACAGGCAACCATTTCATCTTTCTTCACATCAGTCCCTTCATCCTCCGTGGGCGGGAGCCTGTCTTCAATCTTGAATGTGAACCCGTACACTCCAAGACTCGTCGACAATGCAGATCAAGAACAAACGTCAGTATCTCATACAAATAACAGGGAATCACACGTGCGTGCTTTCTCCCCGCAAGCAAGGACCTCTACTGTGCGTGTGAGAGGAGGAGGCCCTTCGCGTGCTCGTGGCAGGGGAGGAAGGGGGGGCAATTCTGAAGCACCTCGCGGAAGGGGGCGGAAGGGGGGCAATTCTGAAGCACGTCGAGGAAGGGGAGGGAGGGGTGGTCGGGTGGGTAGAGATACAACGAACCATGAAATAGACCTTGAGAACACAGACAACGAGCAGGAGGAAGAAGACGAACCGATGTCCCAGGAAATGATTGATTTCCTCGACAATGGAAAGTATGCTGACGATGGAACGGAACAGGCAATGAGAGATAACGAATCCTTGGACGGGGATGAAAACAACGAGGTTCAGGTCTATCAGGATACGATGAAATCAGTCAGGGGGAGGAAGCGCAAGAAAAAAGACGATGACGGTGAAGATTCAAAGCAAAGAAATCGCCAGAAGACCAGGCAGCTACAACCTTTGCATGAACGAGGACTGGGGGAAACTTCTAGACTTGTCAGCGAGTACCATCTCAAAGCACCATTTTTCCTTCCCATTGCAGAGCTTGTGACTCCTTGGGAGAGACAGCAGGGGCGCGTAAGGTATCAATTCGGACCGGATGTAGGTAAGCTTGAGGTGGGATCGTTCGGGGATACCTTCCACAGAACGTGGGTCAATGACCAGGCTGAACAAAGTGAGTTTGCCAAGTGCTTCTTTGTGCCGATGTTTGAGAGCGTTCCACTTCGTGTGCTTTCGAATGACATTCCAAGCCCAGTGGTCAGTACAACCAATTGCAGGACCAGCTCCACCAACAAAGTTTTACAAGCATTCCGAATGATGCATGCCCAGACAGAACTGGATTACATGCAGGACAAGTTTTACGAGAAAATATTGATTGGGTGCCAGAGGACTTCGAAAGAAATCAGACTGAATCTTGATTGCGGTCCTTTCGGAGGGTTACAAGGAAAAGTCTCAGACTTTCTTTGGAATGTGTATGTAGGAGACGATGTCAGCAACTTCTCTCCAGCCACACTTCAACTTGCGCAAGCGATAGCTACTGCTGTGCAAGGATCCAAGGGTGACGAGCTATGCCCGATTGTACGAACGCAGTATACCGAACCATATGGGCGTGGCAGAACAGGCTTGAGCAAGGTGCAGGGCAGTGTGCAGACTGCGCGTATGTACAATTTTCACGAGTCTGAGCTCCATTCTGGGAGGAACGCTGTTCATGATATCGACATTCGTCTTACCAAACGAATTTGGAAATATAGATTTCCAGACGAACAGATACCGTTGGACGACAGCATGAAATTATCTAGGGTGGTTCACTCGAGGTTCAAGAGAGAAAATTTCGATAAAATGTACACCGAGATCAAAACAGACGGGCACGTCACAGCCACTGATCCAGTGATATGCGACCTGTGGCTGTTTAAGGACATTTATACGGTTGTGGACGCTACAAGCGGTTACCCCACCAAGTTGACGATTGAAGGCATATATCTCTGTGCCAAAACACCTGCCTGTGACCCTCTGATCATACTGAAGAGTATGTCTGAGAATAATCCCAACAATACTGCTCTCATCTCAAAATACCTTTCGAACATGATCAGTCTTCTTGGATGTCCTTCAAGCTCATGGGATCAGCTTTTTAACACAGACAGGGCAGCGGCCTGCGAGGTGGTATCAGAGGCGGCCATGTTAAAGGCAGCTTTTTTGCATTGTCAAAGGAACAACTTGAGGAATCTCAATATTGGGGGATTTCGCATGGATGTTCAGTCCGAGAAGGAAATGACAATGTGGGATCGGTACATGAACACAATCAGTAGGTCCCGTAAGAAACACTTCGAAATGATGACGCTGGAGTGCCTCAGTGATCGATTGAACTACAAGAACTCCCGCTTGCCAATTGAAAACTGGCCCTTGGACATAGTCCATGGCCAAATATATTGGAAGGTTCCAGTGCAGAGGGTCTTGGACGAGATGAGAGAGTATGAGGAGAACTTTGAAGATCTCGACTACAGGGACAGTGTCAAGGATGAACTTTATGAGTGGTTTAAGGGTCATCATTTTGAATTCTCGGAACCAGGCTCGGAACCCAAGTACATGTTTCTTTGTGAGGGTGTTGGATTTGCAATGAACACTGGAATATTCATAAAAATTCGCGGCGATTTTATGGAGGATTTTGAAAAGACTGGATCGAAACAACGTTCAAAACAAGATGATGTTTTACTTCTTCCGCAGCCTTATCAACAAAATGCGATGGTCAATCTATGGGCAATGAATATGCTCGAGTCGATGGATCCTTTTGATGAGGTATTTACTTGTTCTCAGGTGGTCCCTGATATGGATTGGTTAAAAAAAGATATGGGGAAACTTGATCGTGTTTTCGAGAGCATGCAGCATCTTCGAGAAACTGTCGGTGAGTTTGTGGTGGGCCCAAATATGACGAAGAAGTCCAGTGTAAATCCCCGTCTTCGAGAAATCATGATATTGACAGGCAAGGAACGTAACAGTCTGAGCGACAAGCTGACCTCATTTGAAGACAATGTCCAGCTCAGATTTCTCTACAATGGCATCATGAGCAAGATCATGACAGTTACCAAACAGACTTTCCATCTGATGACAACATCTGAACTCGCCATGTGGCGAGTTGCTGCTTATGGCGTGAGGGATTTGAAAAGACAATCGATTATTGCATGTGATGAGTGGAAGGAAGATTATGCTCGCATTAGTCCGTACATTATGAGCTTGTACCGGAACTCCTGGCAAGATCTCCTGGTAGATTCCACAAGACCCGCACTTTTCTACCTTCACTCCTTGAAGAGCATCAAGTCTGATTTGTCGTACATGAATACCCTTCTGCAGATTGTGATGAGAAATTCAACAATCGCCTTTGGAATGAACACTCCTGGAAGTTACGGGATGACTCTCAGGATAGGTGACATGGGTATATCTACAAAGATTTTGGTGCAGTCCGAAAAATTGAATGGATCAACCATGACAAGTCAAATGATCTACGACACGAAGTTCCCGGGCATGGGCATTGATCAGTGTACTGGAAATTTTGCACAGCAATGCAACGCATGTATCTCCCACCTGTCGCTCACGAGGGAGCACAAGGAGATGGCAATGATTTGTGTGGACACGAGTCTGAAGACTGTGAGCAAGTTGAGCTATGCCACGCTTCAAGGAAGTGCAGTTCTTGTGAATAACAGTGGCGAGATCTGGTCTAGTGGAAACGATTTTCAAAACAAATGTGGAAATCTTTGTTTTTTCAGTGAATGGGGCAAGGACAGCATGGACTTGGCGACCATGGGATGCATAGAATCGAATCTCGCGAATAGTGGAGATCAGGAAACTGGGGGGGAAAGTGGTATCCAGCAAAGTTCATGGCAAACCACTCAGTTGTTGGAGTCCATGTCTGACGTCAAAATCCGAAAATTACCAATCCTCTACATAACCGGGAACAAGCCCTCACCTGCAACACCAGCATCTGCGATAGAGGGAGGTCGATGGATGCACATACCGTCCAGCACACAGGACAACGACAATGGGTTGATTGTCATGGGAGTCGAGAAGCAAGCTCGGATTGGGGAATTCAACATTCCTCAAAAACAAATCCCCATCACAGATAATGCCCAAGACTATGGAGTTCAGGCATTCATGACTCAACATGCGTGCACGAGCAACATTAGGAAAGACATCAAAACCATCAAGCGGGAGGTAATTCTGCGCAATAGGGCTCATTTCCTGTTAATGCAATGGATGAAGAGAGATGCTGTCTTCCTTCTCTCGGCGCTCTCATGTGATCCCAAGTGTTCCTTTTACACGATGAGGAGCAACTTCCCGAACTTAGAATCAAGTGCCGGAATCTTGACACTTGGATTTAGAAGGGAGTACTTGCAGAAACTCAATGGAAAGTTTTGGCATAGGAATGTCAGTGGACCGTGGAAAAAGGTCATTCAAACCTCAACCCATGTCTACTCAGTAATGAGCTCTGCTCTTCTTCATTCCCTCGAGAAAACAGTACATGGCTACCCACTCGATTTGTCCCATGGGTTCAATTTGGGAATAACATGCTTGATGACACAGAACATTTCATTCACGTCCATGATCAATTCCTTGCACATATGGCTCAGCAGCGCTGTTCTCGACGCAAACTTTATGGTCCTTTCGAGCTACATATACCATTTCTCTGCATTTCAGGGAATGTGCTCCCTCCGTGTTCTTTCCCTCGCAATGCTAGGATTGCTGACTGATGAGGATGAAGATGATTGGAAAGCTTACATTTCCTTGTGCAACTTCATGGCCCCATGTCTCCTCGAGGACAAGGTCTTGCAAAGGAATGCTTCTGAAGACTCGTCACGAGGGTTTCTGCGCAATGTAAAAAAAGGAGTAATCAGGACCCCGAAGTCTGAATCTCTCTCTCTTTGGCTCAATAACAATCGCGGTTCATGTATGAACCAAGACACCTCAGCTTTTCAAAAAAGGGAAATGGAAACAAGACAACTGGAGCTTGACTACTGCGGAAGAACCCAGGGACCTGTTCAGGAGACTTTCAGTGTATACTGCCAGCCAAGACTTTCCATGTTGTACACTGACATGGTGAAAGGTTTTGGACGAAGCAGAGATGGTCAAACATATTCCACAGATGAAAATATCTGTGGGACTGCTGCGAGATGTATCGCTACCATGTTTGCCAGAGAACAAAAACCTCAAGCGCATCGCCTTCGGGAGAACCGTGGAGATAATTTGGGGGATTTCGAGAACACTGAAACATTCTGGACCCACGTACACAATGGCACTGCATTACCTCAATGCAACAATAGCACTAACGACATTTACAAGCTCAAATTCGAAGACCCCCAGTACACTGGCATTTGGTGGGAAGAGACAATGAGCAATGCTGGTTCTTGTGACGGAATACTTAATAACTTCCTTCTCCAAAGCGGAATGGACCCGAGAACAGTCACAGAATATCAGTTTTGGACAAAGCTTCTCACCCCGTACCTCAACTATCTTGGTTGTTCGGACACAAAGAGGGTGTATGGCGGTCCAAACGCTCCAGGATCTCACAAAAACGCATGGGGAGCTTTGGTTGTCGACAAGAAGAATGTTTTTGAATTCAGCAGCTTGCCAGGCAAGGATGAACAGAATGAATTCGTGGGAGTAAATGTCAATGTTTGCATGCGCCTTGTGCATTATTTGATAGTGCAGGGCTTGGGCTTGACAAAGGACTGGAACTTGAAGAAACACGACACCGCAAGTCAAGTGTCCAGCATACATCTGCGCAATCTGTCTCACATGTCTCTCGGGTTGCTGAGTGTTTTTCTGCACACATGCTGTGACAAAGCTTTGATACCAGTCAATTCAGGGAAGATAAGGCTAATGGCTCCCAGTCCCGATTACCAGGAACTTTCCATGGCTTTCATTGAATATGACCACAGACTGCACACGGAGACACATCAGAATTTGATGGGAGGAAGAAGTGACAACATGCTCTCTGTTGCTTCTCGCATGGCACTCTCAAGTAACTGGGACTTGCTCAGCTTGAATTCAGGGGATGATGTCTTGTGGTACGCATCAGCAACCCGAGATAACGTGCGAATGGGATGTGCCAGAAATGTTTCGGACTTGTTCTCGTTTCCGCCAGAGGCTGTTGCTCACGCTGCTTATTTTTTTGATTTCATGTATCTTGCCCTGCGACGATATGGAGAAAGTCTCGAGAAACACTTCAGTGACAATGAGATATGTGGAGAAATCGTGGATATTTCGAGACTTCAAAATCATCTTGCATTGGCGATGCTCTTGATGGGTGAACGAATTGAACCTGAGTTCTGTCAACACTTGCAGCCCTCGCTCACGGATTGTGTGGTCCGTAATCGAAGAGAGATACCATGTGTGACTTTGAAAGGTGGACACATGTTCACGATCTTTTTCGATGACGGTTGCATCTATTTGCGCCCGACTTACCCAACTCACAAATTTGAAGAGAGTAAGACCATTGACTTGAATTCGAAAGTTGTCTTTGGTCCTTTGCCTTTGAGAGACGAAAAGCATGAGGTCGTTATTCCATCATTGACATTCTCAATGTTCTTCAGCCACGGTCTTCAAGCTGAGATAGTCAAAAACGAGATCAAGTTCGTTGATATTTCCATTCAACATTCTGATCGGACAACGTTACCCTTTTACTTTTTCCCAGTCATGCACTTTCCTGTTCTTCATCACTTGGAGCAAAGTGGATGGTTTTTGAATAGCTCTGTTTCTCTCCTTCTTCACACCAGCGAATACTTTTATTGGAAGCACAAAATGACATACTGCTTTCGAGATGCGAATGACCGATGGCTTACAGATAACTGCCCGGACATCTGCAAACTTGTCAGTGATTGCACGAAAGGAGACCCTAACATCATCATCCATCCTTATTTTGAAGACGAGAGAAGCAGAAAGAATCTCGGGTTTTGGGTCTCTAACGGTTCAACGAGAGTGCACTTCAACTTGGCCACAAAACTTATGGAACATATCCGCTTGGGAAATGTGTTTGATACCAGTCTATTCTGTTTCGACCACAACCACCAAAGTGAGCATGGGGACAATGTAACGTCTTCATACTTGATGCTTGAGAGCAAAAAATTTGGCCTTTCGCCTCTGATTCTCGCTTCCGGAGATGAGGAGAACAAGGAATTTGAAGTCCTGTTTACTTACTCTGATGACCAGGGTATGATTATTGAAGAAAAGATTCGTTTCCCTGGTGACTTTTCAAACACAAAACCTCGAATGTTACCCTTGGGCGAAGATTCTGTGCCTATGGCGGACATGTGCAACATGGGAGCGCACACAAACCGGGTCTGGGGTTTAACTATCGAGAATGAGATTGGAGCCTTTGTTTCTGATGGATGCTACACTATGTCATGTTCAGCTTTACCTCCACGTGCCAGCGAGCCGGTCACCTTTTCAACTTTATTTGACTTCATATCAGCCTCACGGTGCAATCTGAGGGAAGGTTCAGAAGTGTGGATCAATATAACAAATCACAGTTATAGAATTATTCAAGAGCAGTGTCTGAAGCAAGGCTTTAATGTCATGCTGGCGATTACTACAGGATTGCATAATGATATGCAATCCCCGCGCTTGTTGCGCGGTTTCTATGTACTTGGAGGATCAGATGCGGAGCTCCAAATCTCTTCCAATTGCGTCACTATTATCTTCGTGATCGCTGGCAAAAAATCTGTCCCTGGAAGAGACACAGCCAGGGACGATAACGCCAACTTGGACTCGTACGTGAACCAGAAGCTGGAGGTGGGGGAGTATCGTATTCTGTCTCTCTCTATCCCCCTGTTTGATTGTGACCACAAACCAATGTTCAGTTCCTACAAAGACGGAACGTTGCCCTTTTACAAGTACTTGAAGGAAAGGCCTACAAGACTTCGCTAGGGGCTCTGACTAGTCTGTCAGTTCTCGTCTCCAGAATATACAATAGGCTCGCCAAATTCGTCAACGGGACCAACCCGGAAGACGACTACTTGCTGGTGTGGGTCATCCGGATGGTATTGGAGCTGTTCACCCGTGGCTTCTGAGACATTGTTTGTGCCGGAGAGATCTGCTTTCTCCTTGAGCTGATGTTTCTTCTTCAGGTCCCGAATAGCGTTTGAGGTGGTTGTCCGGACGTCCTTCAACTTCTGCTCCATTTCTTCGTCCACTATCTTTACATCAGCAAACAAATTTGCGAGCTGATCATAGTATTGGGCATTCTGCTCCTGCACGCCACGCTGGTAGTTTGTTGCTGGCGTGTTTGTTTTTTCAGCCTTTTCAAGGAGGTCATTGATCCTGAGGCCAAGGTTAGCGTGCTCAACGCGAGCCCTGTAGATGGCTGATGAGCTTGATTCGTGTGCACATTTCATGGCCAGACAGTACTTGTGTAGGTTTTCCCTAGAGTACTTTTGCCATCCTTCAACAGTAGAGTCTTTCCAAATAAAGTGCTTGTACTGATTCGGCTTTTGGGAAGAGCCATTGGAATCTATCTTTTTTCCCTCCCTGAAGTTCCTTTTGCGGCCATTTCCCCTGTTTCCCCTTCGGGGCTTTCCAGTGTCAGTGTCAGGGAGAGAATTTTCCATGTCTCTATACTTCTTAAATAGGATTGCAAACACAAAAGGTATTTCCACGCCATTCCCATCATGGAACTTCACGGAGGGTTCGAGACAACTGGTGCCAAGTTGCTGGAAATGATGAACCATCATGAAACTGAGGTTCCCCTTGCTGATCTCCATGCTCTTATGGATGCATGGACAGAGGAATTTGACAGGGGAGAGAAGCAAGATCCCGCGGACGGTTGCAACAAGATGCATCTGGTGGGGGCGTCTCTTTGCGTGCTTCTCCATCGAAGTCAGAAGCTGGAAGCCCCAGGGTACAACTTGCGCAGGGCTCTGGGGAGGACAGCAGGGCGAGTATTGCTCTGTGACAAGCAACTGGTAGACTACGACATCGAGGAGCTTCAACACCTGGTCACAGCCCTGCAGCTCGAGTTTGCGTCTCTGTACTCACTGGAGGACGCAGGGACGGGAGGGGGGGCTGAGGGAGAGGATAGCAGTGCGGGGTATTGGGCTCTCGTCGACATTGAGGACATCTGCATCCAAATCATGACTCAACTGGGCGCTCTCTTGGCAGTGAAGAAGAAGATCGACACTGCAACAGACGGCGCGGACCCAGGCGCCACACTCCCTCCCGCCGCCGTGCGCGGGCTCCTCGACGTGGACCCGGCCGGCTTCTGCTCCGTGCGGACAGAGACCTTTGTGTTTCTGCTGGACGCCCTCCACAGCATGTATTCTCTTCATTCCTTACTCACGCGCGCCAAGTTCCTCTCCCCCCCAGGCGGACTTCTGGAACTCCATTCCCATCACCGCGAGGCGAGCAACGAGACCTTCTTCACGCACTCGATGACCTCGGACTGCGTCGTCGGCACGATCGCGCAGTATGCACACCGCTTTGCCCACCTCTTCCACAGTGTGTCACAGACAATTTACTACAACCAACCCACGTACGCCCGCCAAACGCAGCTCCCTCTCGCTACCCTGCAGCTCGAAAACACTCACGCCGTCAACGTCCTCCCCCTCCTCACAGAGCTTTACCCCACCATCCCTGTTCTCTTCGAGCACACCGGCGCTGGCTGTCGCAGCAAGCATGCCAAGCACCAGTGGAGCTGGGTCCTGTGGTCGCGCTTCGTGCTGCTCGTCAACGCTGACATGCAGACCTTCGTTGCCAGGGATTTGCGCACGCTCGCGACCCACGCAACACGAAATGAATAGGAATTCATGCTGTTCCTTTCAGGGTCCGGTTGATGATATCAATTGCCTCTTGTGGGAGCACGTTCGGAAACTCCCGCTCAAACGTCTCGTGGAGCATATTGAAGAGACTGTGGGGCGTGTGCAGCAAGGGCGGGTAGTTTTCGGTGTTTGATTTGACGGAGGAATCTTTATGAGGGTTCAACAGCCTCTCGGCTACGTCAAGGACGTGCTCCACTTCGAATTTTCTCTTTTTGCGCTTCAATTTCGGAGGCAACTCTCTTGCCGGACGCGCAGTCTCTGACGCACGATTTGCGGGCTTAGAGGTCTCGGGTGTGGACTCTACAAGGGCCGGAGGGGGGTGTTGGCAAGCAGCCTGCTGCACCGCGGAGGTATTTTCCGGAGCAGGGGGCTCCAGAGGCTGATGCTTGAGCTCGAGTCTTTTCATAAGAGAAAGATTCTGCGGAAATAGTGTCAGACTCTCTACACAATTTGCACGCGTGCACGGCATGCAGGCGGGCGGCGCGGGGGTGGGGAGGGTGGGGAGGGTGACCATCGCAAGCAGGTGCCACTCACCCGGCGCGAGGTGCGCAACTTCTCGGAGAAGAGGCGGCGCGGGATGACGAGCTTGGTCTTGCCATCGACCAGGCGCTCGTAGTTCCTGAAGTCTCGAGTGAGACGCACGTTGCGGAAAATTGCCTTCTCAAACTTGCTGTTCAGAGCGTAGTACACGCCATTGACGCATATGCATGCCTCCTGCTGCTCCACGGTGCCTCCTTTCGGCTCGAGCCAGAAGACGGCGCCCTCGTTCCTCTCCATGTCAGGAAGGAGCTTCGCCACAGAGCCGTCGTCCTTGGCAGTCGAGGATTGGATTTCAAACTCGATGCCCGGCTTCACGATGTTGAAGTCCGTGATGTCGACAATCTTCATTTTCAGACACCAAAGTCCCGAATGGCTTTCAGGCACTTTGATTTCTTTTTACGCTCTTGTAGTCACCAGCCTCTCCACCCCCCTGGAGTGTGTGTCTGATGTTGTCGATCTGTAGGGACTTCCAAGCCTTCTGTTATTTCCTTTGCGCGTGCAACCACATGCAGATGTGAGTCAAAAAACTTCTTATACCTCAAAACCTGTACGAGTGTCAAATTGCGCTGGCTTAGAAACCATACATACTGCGGGTCAATTTTCATTATTTCATCTACAGTCTTCCCACTATACTTTCCTTTAGATAGTTTCAGGATGTCGTCCACAGCATCCATGCATCCCAAACATATAAGTCTCGTTTGTCTTTCAAGCACATTGTCTCTTTTTATTATGCATGTATATCCGCGAGTGTCGGCATGAGCGCGGTGATGGAGTTTCACGGCGTCGCGGACCTGTTGCGTGCCGCGCTCGAGAGGGAGCGGGCCAGATGCGCCCCGCTGGTCGCTGCGGCGCGGCCCCTGGTGCCCGGACTCGAGCACCGCCTGCAGAAGCGCATGGAGCTGGCCGGCGCGAGGAACGACACATGGGCCTTCGGCGCGCGGGAGGCGAAGAAGGAGCCGATGGAGTACATGCAGCTCTGCCGCACTTACCTCGGAAAGCTGGACAAACTCGGGTGGAATCGGAGCTACCACCAGCGGCTGTTCCACGACGACTTCCTGAAGGCATGCACGCGCAGCTTCTGGAAGCTGGAGCCCCCAGGCCAGTTTGCCCGAGACCACCAGAAGGTGCTGCGCATGAACAGCTGGGACCACATCGCGCAGGAGATCCTGATCTCGACGCCGCGCCGCTTCGGCAAGACCATCAGCGTCTCCATGTTCTGCGCGGCAATGCTGCTCGCGTGTCCCGGCGTCGAGATCAGCATCTACAGCACGTGCAAGCGCATCAGCCAGAAGATCCTGCGCAACGTGCAGAAGTTCGCGCTCATGATCGCGGACTCGGACTGGGGCACGCTCAACTTCAACGTGAAGAGAGAGAACATGGAGGAGATTAACCTCCAGGGCCCTCTGGGCAACACGGACATCCGCATCATCAACAGCTACCCTAGCAAGGTAGAGTCTCGCAAAAGTCAGTAGGTTCAAAAGTCGGTAGATACAAAAGTAGACGCTAAAACGTCCAAAAGTTAATGTACCTGAATCTTGTTAACACCCAAATTCATAATTTAAGTAGCTCTGATAATGGGCTTTTGTGTAAACTTGTTTGACAACAAGCTTCTGATCTGTGCTCTCCTTCTTTTCTGGACCGTACTTTCCAGCTCAGTCTTCTGTGCTATCATGATCCAAGACGGCAGCAACTTCCTCATGATCGGCCCGAACGACCACAACCAGCTCTTCGGAGTGAGGATGGACTCGTGGTTCAAGTGGTGGGTCACGGCAATCTACACGTTTGTCAGCACGTCGATCGCAGCTTTCGCCAGCGACGCGCTGTGTCCCTTCTTCACAAACGCTATCGAGGACCACAAAACCAAGTACATTCCGTACTCGAAGTTCACGTGCCTGATGATGGTGCAGGTCTTCACCATTTACGGGGTTATCATGAGCGTCATCGGCATGTTTGTGGCCCTCACGCAGGTGGACTTTATGTTCATTCGCATCGCAGCCGATCTCATCGTCAACGCAAACACAACCTACTACTTCCTGCGAGGCAAGGAGGTGGACCCGGACCAGTACAATACGTGGAAGAAATCGGGTTCTGAGACTGGGAACGACCGGTGCAGATCGTGTGAGCCGGCAGAGGAAACAGAAAAATGCTCAAGTAGTATCGATTTTGAGTTGGAGGATGTGCAGATGGACAACGAGAAGAGCAACATGTTGAAGGTTGAACTATAAAAGAGGCCGTTGTCAGTGTGGAACCATGTCCGCCCCTGCCGGGCCCGCACGCGTTGATCTTCCGATCCCCCCCGTTCCCATCAGGCCGACTGAGCTTAGACAGGGTTTAGCTCCTACCTCAGCTCCCTGCGTTGCGTTGGCTGCAGCACTCCGCAACAACGAAGACCCAGAGCTTCTGATCGCTTACAGCATCGCAGCGATCGCTGAGATGCCGC
>OFRA01000065.1_pt1 | contig 25382 bp, 45 predicted proteins | sample 1543001 | NCBI WGS metagenome assembly OFRA01 (sample SAMN07774221, study PRJEB24372) | wastewater metagenome | isolation source: Lake Maggiore Verbania | place: Italy: Verbania | collected 2015-12 | reverse complement strand
GACGAGGCGTGCCCAGTTAAGTTTGAAGGACACGGAACTATAGACGAGTTGAGTATAGGAGAGAGGACTGTACCTATATGGTGCAAGCCTGATCATAGCCCACAGTTAGATTACTCCGATAGCGAAGTACGGGATATGGATGCAAAAGCGGAATCTCTTGCGTCTCTGCTTTACTTAAGAGGGGTATCTGACTCCAGAAAAGTATACAACTCTTCTTACGGAAGAGTGAATACTAAAGCTATGCATCGCTTCCTAGAGGAAGAAGAATCCATGGATTCGGACAAGGTGTTCTATCACAGAAAAGAGGATGCTTCAGATAAGGCAAGCGTGTGTATACTAATTGACCAATCAGGATCAATGGACGCTAAAACGGATGGAAACAAGCGCATAGATTCAGCTAGGGAAATAGGGTATATAATCGCCAAGGTCTGCCAAAGATCTGACGACATAGATCTAAGCATCATAGGCTTCTCTGCACAAGAGGGCACTCTAGGAGCTAAGATTGCAAAGGTTTCCGGTAAAGGCGAAGTTAATCTTAGAATGGTGTATGATAATACCAAGGGAACAGATATCAAGAATATACTCCACATGGAGGCGCATTCTAATAATATCGATGGGTTCTCAATCTGGTATGCAGCACAAAAACTTTGTGAGAATAAAAAGCATTACGCTAAAAAAGTAATGATAGTTATTTCTGACGGGCAACCCTGCGCTATGGGCTATAGCGGGGATGTTGCCATAGCGCATGTTGGAAATGCTGTAAAAGATGTACGTAACAGATTTAACATGTCTGTTTACGGAATAGGCGCATGCTCCGCCTTCGACCCTAGAATAGGGGAGAAAATGTATGGCAAGAATAATTTTACTATAGTTCCAGGTATGACGCAGGTAATGCGCCCTATATCTAGGATCATAAGTAAGTTAGTATAACTAGATAAAATCAGTCACTGTAATAGTGTTAAAGCTGGCTTCCTTGTAAGTAGTATTTATACCAAGACTACTTACAAGGTTGTCAAAAAGATTAGCGTCATTTCTAGGGAGAGTAACCAACTCCTCCGCTAATTTTTCAGAGTCTACAAAAAGACCACCGCTGGATATTCTTTCAGCGAACTCGTCTCCGAAGACACTTTTAAGCTCATCAAGCTTAATATCTTCTAGCTCTGCTTTTTTATAGACGGATCCGTTTGTTAGCTGAACATTATCTTTTATAATAGATTCAGCTACCTTAGTAGATAAAGAGTATAAGTCGGTAGACTTTCCAAGACTGCTTATCCGGTAATGCTTGTCTACCGACTCTATTATATCTGCGGCTTTGTCTATATCAGAGGATCCTTTTTGAATGATACGTTGTGCAGCCTTTACTAGCATCTCTTGAATGCCTACATCTTTCTTAAGAACTCTAAGTGCCTTAGCACGATCAAATAGCATAGAGGCTGCTTTAGTAGTAGAGGCTAATCCGTTAGCTGCCAATTTATTAAGATTGTCTTCGTTGTCTAAACGTACATTAAACTCTGCAGACTTCTCTAAAATTTTTGATGCTATAACTTTACGATCACTAAATTTAAAATCTTCAGCAAACTTATCAATCCAAGAAGCTGCTGCCTTAAGTTCAAACTCGTTTCGTATAGGATAGTTCCTAGTCTTGTTACCGTTATCATACTGGGTAACCAAAGCAAAACAGGAGTCGTCTAACTCTCGTTCCGAATGCATTTTAAGAGAAGCGTTCTTCTCAATTAAAGTATCGATGTGCCCACGAATGCCAAAATAATCGGCAGCTTTAATAATCCTATCTTTTATGCTGGAGGCTACTTTCCCAAGACTTGACTCTTGTTCTAAAAAATGAGACATTGATATATAGGTAGCGGGGGAGCTATGGCAAGGGAATTTCAAATACCTAGGATCTCCGTATACGCTAGATGGCAGAGTTGAGTCCGAGCCCGTAATGGCTTCATATGACGCATCTTTAACAAAACTAGGAAAGGCATAAACAATAGACATTCTGTGAAACTCTGTACCGGAGACGTCATCGGATTGGTCTAATACAGCCATGGTAAATCCTCCACCAATATATAATAGTAATATTAAATTACACTGGGAAGAAGTAACTAAGCTATTTGATGTTTGCAAAAATCAAAGCGTTCTTCCGTGCAAATGCCAATGCCCCTATTGCAGTAATCATATTACCATATGTGATGACATTTCTGCAACAGGCCAATGGTTTTACTGCCTTAAATGTGGAAAGTCCGGAGACATGGTAGAGCTGGCTGCAGCCTACGCTAAAATAAGCGTAAGCGATGCTATCTCTATGCTGACGTCTAAAGGTCTATTAGACCAAGAACAAGAAGGGTTTTCTGAGGGTATCTCTAATTATTTCATTAACAACATTAATAGAAGGGAAGCCATAAACTCTCTGTGGGAAAAGTGTAAAGAGAATAGTAGGAACCTAACCCCAAGCCGCTTAGAACTACTAGCAAGGCTAAATATACAGGTAGGGCCAAACTGGGATAAGGTAGGTAGTAACCTTATAGGGTTTAATACAAAGAAAGACATGTCTGACTCTCTCAATGCAGGATGGAAAAGCCCTCAGGTTATTTTTACAGGAAGAGGGTGGCGAGATGTATGCGTTATACCTGCATATTCCAGCCCTAATAAAATATCTGCATTCTTGATGATAGGTAAAAACTGCGAGACCCATGACGACTTCTTAGTCAAAAGAATATCGTACAAGTCTAGAGGGTGCCTAGATAACGAATACGGCATGCTGTTTTTAAACGACGCTATTCAATCAAAAAGCCAATCGGCGATTATAACAGACGACGCCATTAACTCTGTTAAAATGGTTTTAGACTATGCAGGCAAACACAGCTGTGCTCCTCCAGTATGCGTGTTGCTTGACCATTTCGAAAAGCGCAGATCTATCCGAACTTCCGAATCTTGGCGTTATTTACACCAAGAAGGTAAAGAGGTAGTAGCTTCTGGATCAGCTGCAGATAAGCTGTGCCCTACTAGCTCTCTAATAAAAAAATCAAATTACCTTTATGATTGGAAGGAAAGCTGGGTAGGCTCGGCTAAATGGGTTAGCTCTTCTGTGTCTTCTAAAGAAAACGAAAAACTAACTAATTTAACAGTCACTAAAAACAAGGAAGTAGTGCACGCTGGGATAAAGTACGAACAGCGCCAAGACGGCATATATGTTAGGAACAGATTAGTTTCCGACATAGTGCTAAAAATAGAAAAAGTAATTTCTAAAAACTACACAGTACACTACTCAGGGGTAATACAAAAAGAAGGTAAGGAAATACAATTTGTAGACTGGGCAAGTAACATGGAACAAAAATTCCTTGTCTGGTCTCGTCGCATGTGCGTAAAAAATAAATTTAAAGCACCCTATTGCTATAGAAGATACGCTCCCGTAGCCATTGCTGTATCTATGCTGTTTAATCCTCCAAAAATAACTGAGGTATCTGAAACTGCTGCAGCTTTTAAAATAGGTAAATTTGTCATACTGGAAAATGGAGAGATAGGGAAAGACATTTCTTCTATAGCAGAAAGCACTTGTGCAAATGATGATCCCTTAAACTTTTTTGAAAAGCAAGAGATGGGAAACAAAGACAGCGGCTTAGCTTGGGCTACGATAATATGCTGCATGGCTAATGTGCTAGCAAAAAAGAATAGGTACTATACGCTAGGCATAGGCGTGGCAAACGAATGCTTTTCTGATTTTGTCAGCATAAGCGAAAAAATAGGATGTGCCATAAACAAATCTAGACACCCTGGAAATGGTAAATCTATAATAGGTTCTATGCTGCTAGAAGAAGAAAGAAGCTCATGGCCTGTTGTAATAGCACCATTAGACGCAGGCTGCCCCGCTAGGCGAGTTATGATAGAGGCGGTATCAGGAGCAAGAAACTGCGCTGTAGCTATGGATAGGTTAACCCTGCTGGGCTGCAGGACTATATCTAGATGGGTTTATATTAACAGTAAACATATAGTCCTAAGCGAATCTATCTTATCCGCCCTAAGCAAAATACCTCTTAGTTTTCTTTCTTGGGTAATAAAAGAAAATAAAAACCCAGACGGATTAGACTATATATCCAAAATAACTAAATATTTAAAGGAGTGGTGCGAATACAATAGTATAGGAATAGAGGGCCTATACGAAGGTGCTAACATAGTAGACTCGGATCTGCATCTAGGTATAAATAGATCAACGTCAGAATCGTTCAAGCAAATGTGCTCTAAGTTTGCGTGCATGGGATTGTTTAGTGGAGACGTATCTATTAAAAGTACAAACAATAAAAATAGCTTATGGCTTCAGTGCAGAGAGTTCTTTTTGTTGTGCAAGAACTATAATATCCCAATAGCAGAACCAGGTAAACTAGCACAGTCGCTATTGGCTACAGGTTGCATAGAAGACTATACTTCTGATTACCGTAACCGACAGCCTAGCTTTGTAATAGATCCTAAAAAATGGGAGGACTGGTGCGCTGAAGTCTAAGCGTTCCATCCGTCCATTCCGGCTTCTTGCGCCTGCTCCCTAGTTATCGAATACTTCTGGGTTTTGAAATTAGGCCATGAACCTGTCATGTGCCATAAACACAAACACCCAATATTTACAGCTTGAGCAAAGTCGTCAGATAAGGCCGGGTTACGCTGAATAGTATATATGTCAGAGCCTATTGAAGTTGTGGCTTTGCTTTCTATTAAAGCTAAAAAGTCTTGTATAAGGCCAGGCTCTTCAGAACTAATATAGTCATAGGCAAAAAATCTAACTGACCCCTTGCGTATAGCCGAGCAAGTGGTCAGAAGGCTTCTCGTCTTGTCCGCTCTATAGTGCGCCCTAGGGTGCGCAGGTGCGGAAGGTACATAAGTAAACATGCCTTTGCTAGAAGCTCTTATGTACTGAACTGGTAATAGGTTAGATGCGGATATACCTGACTGTACTAAAACAGTCTCGCGTATAACCCCAGCTCCTGAGAAGTCGTGTGCTATAAATTCACACTTAAACATCCTATATATTTTAAGGCATTCTCCTGCTTCTGCCATGTGGTCGTGGGGGGTTAGAAGGCGCTTAGCCCATATAACCTCTATGACTCCAGAAGCAGTGATGCCCATAACGGCTAATACGGTAAGGGACACTCCCTTAGCTCCGCCGCCGCCCCAGTCCACAGATAGAACTCTGTGCCTGTACTTTTTTATAATATCGTCTTTGCAGTTTAAAGAAGGATCTCTTGGGTTGTTTTTCAAATCTGGATTTGAAGCCGCCTGTAGCTCTGGAAGAGAAACAAGCTGCAGGCCTGCTCCAGAACTTTCTCCCAAGACTTCGTTAAGAAATTTTTCATGCGTATAATTTCCCATGCCTTCCTTCTTTGCATTCAGCTCTGCCCATTTGTCTGGTCTAGAGTAATGAATGTGCATTATAGGTTGAGGAATATGATACCCAGCGTAATTTGTCCTTCTTTCTGGATGCTTGTGTATCCATCTTCCATCTTTGGGATATATGACTCTAGAACACTTAGCACAAACGGTTCCAGGGTTATCCCCAGTGATGTCGTTTCTAGGTGGTCCAATCATTCCCATAAGGTCGTTAAAAGTAGACGACACATTTAAATATTTGCAAGCCCTACACACTATACACCATTCAGCCTGAGATGATGACAACCATTCTCTCTCTATGGTGTTGTCTAGGGTCTTAGGGGTGCCAGCTATTTTCATGGTGCCCCACTCACTTGCGGACATGGTCTCTCGAATTACCGGAATGTGATCACTATCCATATCCTGAACTTCGTCTATAATGACTTGATCCGCACGTATACCTCGAATTCTGTCGGCGTCCAAGAGAGCAAAAGAAAACTGCATCATACTGTTGTTGCGAAAACTCCTCTGCAACACGCTGTTTTCTGTCTCAGGTCCTATCAATATAGATTTGATAGGGGACTGCTCTATAAAGGGTCTAACATAATTACTGGACAAGCGCCTTACTTGTTCGAATAAGGGGGTTATATACAGGTTTCTAAAATAAGGTATCGTGGCGCATATGATCACCCCATGCGCGGATATAACAGTGCTTTTACCAACTTGCCTACCAGTCTTCAATATGGTACGACGAGGCATATGAAAATTGAAGAGAGATTCAAACTGAAAGTGTTTAGCAAGACCGTAAGGCTTTCCGTCGAGATTCAGGATTGCTGGCAGAAGAGAAGAAAGGTTAGGGACAGCCCCCTTTCTTATTCTACTAATCACTTCGGATAGCATTGCTTTGTCGCTATTAGCACTACCAGTAGATTTATTTGAGGAAATCATGTTATATAAAATATCAGATAGAGTAAAAGAAGAATACGGCAATAGTTACGAAAACGAAGCCGACGCTTGGGAGCCCGGAGCCCTAGCATGTTCTATCGCCCTAATTATAGTAATATTAGTTGCGGCGGTTTCCTAAAATGATATAGTAGCGTGAGTAATAACAACAACGGATGTAAACATGACAAGCCGATCCCCTAAACGATTTATGGAAAGATACGGATTAATTGTAACCCAAAGATTGCCTTCAAGCCGAAGCGCACTGGGTAACCTACTTTCCCTAAAGTATCCATTATCTCTACCGTACCCGGTTGAGTATAACCGAAAAAATGAAGGGGACCCTCCGCCGGATCGAGGAGTGTCTAGGGAATGGCCATACTAAGGAAAAAAATGGCTAAGTATAAAAGATATAATAGACAGGATGACACTGACACGACTACGTTCTGGTTACTAGCTGGGGGTTTAGTGGCCTCAGTTGTTACTGGATCTTTGTCGATGATGCTAATTCCAGTTATAGCGGTTTATTCTATATACAGAACTAATGATAATATGTCAAAAGGCAAGCCCTTTTGGAATCCAGGCAATACTACTAGACACTTGGATTCTTCTACTACTAGACTTATTAGAAATGATTACAGGGGAAGATATAGAGTAAGATAATTTAAAAGGCAGCTTTGCCTTAATTAATTAACAGTGGAGCTGCCGATTTATATGGAAACTATACTACTCATAATAATAACAGCGGTCTCTACAAAGGGAGCGCTAGACGCTTGGTTCGAAGGGTCCTTGTTTGCAACTGCTAGGGCTTACACAGAAGCGTGGAAATATTCGGACAGTACATTCGTGTCTCTCATAGGAGAATTATTTACGTGTAGGTTTTGCCTAGGGTACCACGTAGCATTCTACCTAGCGACAATATGTTGTTACAGCATTTCTGACTTTTCGATGCTCCCGCTTATAGCCCTTTCTGCTAGAGTAGTTGAGAGCGAACTTGAAAAAATTATAAGGAGATTTGATGAGCCAAGAAATACCGGAGACCAAGATGCGGTCTAAGGAAGTCACGGACGCTTTCGTCCTGTTGACAGATGAACTGCTTAAGACGGTGCCAGAACTAAGGTCGGTGGCCATAGTCTTGGATTGGGAGATTGGGCAGAATGACTTCCCGTTTGGAGTCATGGTTGGAAGAAGCGGGCCAGTGACGTCTCCAACAGAGCTGCACAACATCATGCTTCAAACAGCAAAGATGTGTCGGCACCAGTCAGAAGTCATGCTTCGAACGATACTTACCGCTGACGAGATAGCGGGGGACATCGCCAGAAGAATAGAAGAAATGACTAAAAAGCTGGAAACTATAGAAAGTGGCCATGCTGCAAAAACTTAGAAAAAAAAGCAGGCAGAAAAAAGCAGAAAGAGTTATACTGTTAAGCAGTAAAAGGATGGCGTTGCGTTTACAGATTCCTATCTCTAGCCACCAGCTTACAAACGAAGACTGGTGTGAAAGGGTGCGTGTTTTGTATGAACGGAAGTACAAACTGCCGGACAGGTTAACGCGATCCTACGATCTTGCGAGCCTAGTTCGGTAAGGACTGGGTAACATGAAGAGAGTAAAAGTGAAGCACATACAGCTTCTAAAGTTTAACAAGTATCTGGTAACTCCTACGTGCAATCATTCTTTTGTTAACGACACAAGCGTTACAAAAGTAAAAGATCTCCCTGTATATGTAAATTGTGTAAAGTGTCCCGATAAACCCTAGAGCTAATTTTGGCAGGTCGGCTCTGGGTTAATAAGCCCTCTACTTTAAAGTAGGGGGCTTATTTGTTTTAACATCTAGAAAGGAAAAGCTATGGGTCTTGACATGTATCTAACTAAGAAAATCTATATCGGAGCCCCTTGGGAGCACCGAAAAGTTAAAGCGGCAGTAAAAATTACTGTAGGGGAAAACAAGATAGCGATCAACCCCAAGAAAATTTCATATATAGAAGAAGAAGTGGTGACGTGGAGAAAAGCTAATCAGATTCACGCTTGGTTCGTGGAAAACGTTCAGAAAGGAGTAGATGACTGCGCAGTTTATCAAGTTAGCAAAGAACTGCTTGAACAACTAAAGGAGCTATGCCTAAAAGTTAAAGCAGAAAAAAATTCTAACTTGCTACCTCCAGCAGACGGTTTCTTTTTCGGATCTACCGAAATAGACGAGGGGTATTGGCAGGATATAGACCAGACTATAAAAGGTCTAATAGATTTAGAAGATAGGTTTGAAGTAAGTTACCAATATCAAAGCTCATGGTAAAAAAAATGAAATGCGAAAAATGCGGAAAAATGTCTAAAGTGATTATCTTGAAAGATGGGTCTCCAGGTTTATGCGTAGACTGTAGAAGTGATATAGATAGTAATGGAACCCTAGACGTAACAGCCATGAGAGAAAAGTTTCGTAGATGGTGTTCAAAAAAATCACTCAAAGACTTTTTGATTATGTTCTTGGAAAACAAGATGGTAAATATAGGCACTATGGATATATGGCCTAGCCAGATAAAAGTAAACGGAGAATTCTACGAGTTCCAGTTTACCGCTGGTAAAGAACTAGATGAGGACAGGGGGTGGTGGTCATCTGGCATAACGCTTACAGAAGAGCTTGCAGCTTCCGAATCCGAATTGAACTCTATAAGGAGAAAACTACATGATGCTTAAATGCCGCGAATGCGAGAGAGTTTGGAACTGGGAAAAAGACGAGGACGACACGCTCGACTTTACTCCGAAGGTGTGCCCTCCGTGCGGTATGGATATGTTCAAAAGGGACATAGCTCACTCTAAAAAGAACTCAAAAGAAATAAGTTTTTTGCTGAGTCCAGGCTGGGAAGCAGAAGTGTACAATGCTCCTAACTGCCATGAGGAAGGGCAGGACTTCTTGTTCGTAGACATATACATGAACAAGGGGAAAAAAGGAATAAGTATAGGAATAAAGAAAAGAGGTGGAAACTCAGACGATTTTCTAGTATGGATAGGGGATAAGCAATTTGTCGTTCGTATGGAAGAGCAAGGGGATGATGAAGATAGCTCTGCTAGGGGCGGCGTAGTAATATCAACGCACGACCCTAAAGAGTTCCTCGACCCCGACGATGATGATGAGGAGTAGAATGAAAGCATCTAGATACCCTAATACTTATTCATGGGCTAACGGCTGCCTTTTTTCTAGTATCTTTGCAAATAACTCCCATTTACGCGGGTGGTATTCGCAAGACTGGAGTAGGGGTTGGTTTAAATCTAGAGGCTGGGAACTAACTAGGCGCATAAGCGTGTACCTATGGGATTTGGAGTAAACTATGTGGGAGCCGGTAAAGTCAGACATAGCATGGATGGATAAATTATTCAGCATGCTAAAAGAAGGGGGCAAGTGGATTGCCCCTATAACTGGTCAGGTGTTTGAAAAAAAAGGTAAATCCCTTATTCTAGTAAATGAGGGTATACCAGACTCAAGCCTAATCTTTGAAAGGTCAAAGATTATTGGTAGCAAACTTGGTATTACTGTAATAAAGAAATCAGAGGAGGAACATGAGTAAGAATAAAGGGTATGAAGCGTGGGCCGCTCGGTTGGGATTCTTCCGAGGCGAATTTGGTTTTGGGCCTATTAAGAGAATCCTCAATGAGGACGGTCGTCTTCATTGCGACAACGGTCCTGCCTACATTTCACCCACTCGGGTGATGTGGTACAGGAATGGGAAGCAGCACGGGCTGGACGCTGACAAATTTGGTAGTATACTATACTACTATGAAGGAGTGAGGATACCTCCCCACTTTTTCACCAAGCCCGAAACGGTTACGCTGAAAGAGGTTCTTCAGCATACCAATTCAGAAGTGCGGTATGTGGGTATGAAAGTCATCGGACTCGAAAATATAATGTCGAGCGAGCAGACTAGAATAATCCATAAAGACGTAGACCAGTTTGGAAGAGAGCGTATACTTTTCCAAATACCAAAGGTGTTCGAAGAACCAACCTTGTATGTCAAGGTTGTAAACTCGACGCCAGAACCAGACGGGACGTACAAAAATTATTTTTTGTGTGTACCTCCCACGATGAAGACATGCCAGCAGGCTGTCGCGTGGACAAATTACCTCACAGCGGATAAGTATCATCCGTCACAAGAATCCTAAGGAGCTAGTAGCATGAAAAAGTTTCAATCAAGACAGGGCGACATTTTCTTCAAAGTGGTAAATCGTCCTAAAGGGCTAGAAACCTTTAAAAAGCACGAGAGCAAGATCTTAGCTTTCGGAGAAGTAACAGGCCACTCACATCAGATCACTTCAGCAACTGAAGTCGAGTCTTATGTAAACAAGAATGGAGACATCTTCTTGTTCTCCAAGGATCCCATTGTAGTGGGTCATGACGAACACACCTCAATCAACTTACCAAGCGGTAAGTGGGTATGTGTTACTCGTCAACGCGAATACGATCCGCTAGCAGCGGATAAGGAAAGAAAAGTTGCCGACTAGTTAGTAGTCAGTAAGGCAAATTATAAAAGTAGAGCTTAGCTCTATATATCTCATGGGGGGTGGCAGATGTTCTGCTGCCCCTTTTTTCGTTTAATCAGTTTAAGGAATTGAAAATATGGCTAAGGTTAAAAGCAAAGTAAATTTGGTAGAGATCGATGGCGCAGCTGCACAAAGCATGGCTCAGGTAGCGCAGCAGTTCTTAGGACAGCCGGTGGCGGTATTGTGCGCTCGGTACAATTATAGGGGTATTCTCTCACATGTTGGCGAAGACTGCCTTGTGTTGGCGCAGGCTCGCGCGGTAGAAACCTCGGGCGCAAGCAGCCAAGAGCAGCCCAATACGGAGGATCCAATCGGGTCATCCGTAATTATCTCACTTGGAGCGGTAGAGATAATATATCAGCCAAGATGGTGTTTCGCACCTTTGGATGCGTAATGAGAATGCACTCTAGATCAGGAAAGCCTTTTAACAACCAAGTACTAGGCCCTACTTTCTCGTGTTCAAGTAGTTGGTTTAGGTCCTGCGAATGGGCGAGAGGAATGAGATTTAATAGGGCTTGGAAAGGAGCTGAGTTTCTATCCATATCAGAACTGGGTAGGAACTCAAGCTATTCTTGGTCAAAGGGAATTAGAGGATCCATTAACCATTAACACGAGGGCGCATGGAGGATGAGAAAAAATAGAGGAGTCATCTTCACGTGGCCCAGAGCTAGACTCTGGGCCCAAGGATGGTGCTACAGCACGCTAAAGACTCAAATAGCCGTATGGTCATTGTCCGCTAGCGCTAACAAGCCTTGGTGCGACAATTGGTCAATTACTACACCGGTGTCTAATTCATGGAGTACGAATTTGTGATTACTTCATCTAGATGGGACGGGTCTATGTGTTGGGAGGATTCTAGGTATAAGTCATCTGTACAACGAGAAACTTATTCTTACTCTTGGACTAGATCTGTTTGTGCTACTAGTTTTGGAACCGTATCTTGGTCTAGATCTTGGGGCAGAGAAAGAGCAGGCTACAAATCGTGGTGTTGGAGGATAGGAAGATGATAATGAAATCAGTATGGAATGGATCTAGGTCTTGGTCTAAGTCTAGCTTGTCTACTCCTATGATTGAGCCTCGCGCGTCTCAGTCTTGGTCTAGGGCTGGATGTACACCTGAGGCTTGGTCTGAGTTTGGCTCTTGGTCTAGAGCTTTTCATAAATGTAGGTATACGTGGTCTAATTGTTGGAGCCGTCTTGGGAATAGACTTGCGTATGCATGCTGGCAAAAATCTTGGAATTGGAGAATACACCAATGATAAGAAAAACAGTATGGGGTAAATCCGAGTCTTGGAGCTGGGCGGAGGCCATATCTGGGACTGGGTCTTGGGCTTGGTCTCGGGCTTCGTTTAACTCTTGGTTTAGGCCAGGGGTGGTACCTTGGTCTAAATCTTGGGTAAATCTAAAAGGAACTTCCGTCTCTTGGAGAATACACCAATGATAAGGAAAATTAATATATATCCCGTATCTGCAGACTTTAGCCGTACCCGTACTTCGTCGTACGATTGGGGAACAAATAGGTGGGGTTTTATCAGAACATCCGCCTGTTGGATAAGAAACCATGTTTGCTCTTATTCGCAGTTTTGGTATGACCGATCTTATTGTTGGAGGAGAGTGCTTTGATAAGAAAATCAGAATGGCCTAGAAACTCGTCTTGGTCAGGATTTGCACGCAAATCTAAGTCTTGGCCTGACTGTTGGATTAGGTGTGGGGCTTGGACTAGGGCCAACTATACCTCCTCATGTTGGTCTAGGCAGCGGTTTTTGTCTCGGGAATGGAGAAATAACTGATGATAAGAAAAAAAAGTGAACGTGGATCTTGGGGCTGGACTAGATCTGACCGCCGTAGTTCAGACCTGTTTAAACCCCACTCCGGTATTCATTCTATTTGTTGGACTATGACTAGGGATTCGTTTTGGACTCGATTCGGGGCTTGGTCTAAGTCTAGGCATTGCTCTGAATCTGGTCCTTGGTATGAAAGGAAGCGGAATTGATGAGAAAAACACGACCTGCGTCTGTGGCTTGGTCTAGGTCTGGGGCTGGGTCTAGATCTTGGCCTTGGTCTGGGCCTAATTCTTGGTCTTGGTCTAAGTCTAGGACTAATTCTTGGTGCTGGGAAAGGACCTCTCGATGATAAGAAAAGCAGTATGGCTTGGGGCTGTGGCTTGGTCTGAGTCTTGGCGTGAGTCTGAATCTTGGGTCGAGGGTGAAAGATGGCCTCAATTTAGATTTAGGGCTGATTTACTTGATGTGTCTAAATCCTGGAGTCGGGATAGGACTCGGGATTGGGGTAGGTCTTTAAATTGGAGAATACGTCAATGATAAGAAAAGCTAACAACAACTATCCCGTTTGGGATTGGCCTGGCTCTAGACACTGGATCAGGTCTTCAGCTAAATCGTCTTCTTGGTCTAGATGCTGGGCTCTATCTTCTGTGTGGCGTACACGTAACCCTAACCGTTGGGGATAAACAAATGATAAAAAAACCAGCAACAACACAAGGGCGATCTGAGTGCTGGGCTTTTTCTGATCCCACATCTTGGGGCATACGTAGGTACAGTCCTTGGCCTAGGTTTTCCCATTGTTGGACAATGGAATGGTGTTGGCATGCGCTTTGGAGTGAAGATGAAGTTTACTCGGAATCGTGGGAGGAGGATACATGACAATTAGAGGAAACCCCGGGTCTTATAACTGGTCTAAGCCCTGGACGAGTCGAAGGCACCTCTCTGCCGCTTGGACCGGACATCAGTTTAAGGCTACTACTTTTTCTGTATGGCGTATGTTCAGATCTTGGTGCTGGGAAAGCCTCTCACTTTGGTCTAAGTCTTGGACTGAATCAGATTACGATTCGGAGACTACTTTGTTTTCCCGATCATGGAGCGATCATCAATGATAATAAAAGCGTTGTCTAGTTCTTGGTCTAGGTCTAAGTCTAGCTCTTGGTATAGCGCTGGGTCTTGGCCTGTGCATGAGTCTTGGTCTAGGTCTATGTCTAGGTCTAAGTCTTGGTCTTGGTCTTGGTATGGGGATAGTCCTTGGAGGGCACACAGATGATAAGAAAATCCATAGGACCTGGGTCTGAGTCTTGGTCAATTGGCAAAAATAGCAGTCCACTTGGCAGGTCCGGACACTGGTCTTGGATGATAATGTTACCTTTGTCATTTGGCCCAGGGGCGGCTAAACCTCTGTCGGAGGGGTTTGATACCGCCTTAAGCTACAGATCTTGGAACTGGAGAAAGCAAATATGATTAGAAAAGCATGGGCTGAATCTAAATGCTGGAATGTTGGTTGGCGTATGTCGAAGTCTACTTTCAATTTTACGTGCATCTCAGCTACTGGGCCTAACTTACGATTTCACTGCAGAGCTTGGTCTACTTCTGACTATTGGTGTTGTTGGAGAGTCTACGCAATTAACTGTTGGAGTGGCAACGTATGATAAGAAAGTTTAATTGGCCTCTTTCTGATTGCTGGGCTGAGCTTGAACCTTGGTCTATATCTTGGGATAGGTCTAGGTTTACTGCTTGGGGCTGGGCAGAGCACGAACTTTGGTCTAGTAGTTGGTCTCGTTCTAAGGGATGGGGAAGCTAATTATGATAAGAAAAGCTTTAAAACCTATAGCTACTTCTTGGAGATTATGCCTACTTACAAGCTACCGCGGCGGTAGAAGTAATATGTCTTATTCTTGGACAAAAGAAAGAAGCCTAAGCCTGCAACAAAGAGAAGGTCGTATTATAAACAGATACATTTCTAAGTCTTGGAGTGCTAACAATTGATAAAGAAAACAAACTCACCGATATTCGACCGTTCAAGATGCTGGAAAGAAAACTTGTCTAAGTGTGACACTTGGTCTATACCTTGGCCTAAATCTTGGAGTTGGATTAGAGATTTTGGGCGATCTTGGACTTTTGGAGATGTCGCTTAATGATACGAAGATGCTGCAATCGATCAGTGCATGAAAATATATCGCAGTCTTGGGGAGGAGATTGGAAAGGAGCTGGTTCTTGGAGAGAGTTTAGATACTGGTCAGCGGACTGGTCAGAGCAATGGAAGTCTTGGTCAAGGTCCGGAAAAACCCAAATAGTCGTTTCCTCATGGAGAACACTTAGATGGTAAAAAGAATAAAAACTATAAAAGGGCATAGCCACAATTCAGCGTGGAGAACTAAGTACAACACGTGCTCTATACTTGATAGCTGGAATTTTCCAAGAATATCTTGTTGTTGGGGAAGAGCTTGGCCTTGGTCTTGGACTTGGTCTAAAGAACTAGGGTGGTCACACCCTGACGACCCTTCAACAGCGTGGAGGCCAAAATGATAAAAATAGGTCATACATCAACCCATTCAAAAAATTGGTCTGATAGCTGGCATATGACTAAGATGTGGCATGGGCCGGGTCGAATACTATGGGGAATTAAAGCCTACCCATACACTAGATGCTGGACTTTGCAAAGCATCCGAAATGGGCCATGGAGAGACATACACTGGAGAAACTGGTCTAACTCTTTGGGGGTAAGATGATAAAAAAACTTAATATAGTAAGAGGATCTGGATCTTGGTCTAGGTCAAGTACGCTATCTGGGTACATGAATGCGGCCGCATATGTTCATAGCCCGTGGGCGGACGCTTGGGATTCGACAAGTGCGCTTATTGCACTGCCCCCTAGGACAATAAGACTTCTGCAAGAAATGTGGGCGTCTAGGTCATGGGGAGGAGGTAGAGCATGGTGCTGGTCTTGGAGAACATGGAGATAGAAAGGATACACATGATATTAAAGTCTAACTCAGTGATAACAGCGAGGTCGGGGGCGTGGGCTAACAACATAATTTGGTCTGCTAGCCCCTCTAACAGTGTGATAGGAAACTTAACATGGTCTAGGTTTAATCCAAACATCGGAGCCTGGTCTAGGTCTTGGCCCAGTAGAATGTCTAGAACTTGGACATTCAGAGGAGGAAGGTAATGATAAGAAGAACAGTGTATGCGGACACCTCTTCAGACTGGAGCTGTGAATGGAATGCGTCTTCGTGCTGGGCTATGCATTCCTTGGGTATACGAAAAAAAGCGCGTGCTTGGCGTCTAGGAATTAGCAGCGGCCGTACGTGGTCTCTAGATCTGCGGTTTTCTCATTACTTTTTTTAGTAGAGACTAGGTACTTAAAAAATTAAGGAGCAACGTAATGATAAGAAAATCTAGTTTTGCATTCTGGGGGCCTGCTAGTAAAGTTTGGTCTTTAGAATGGGTAAGTTCTGCAAGAGGATTACCCGCTATGTGCGGATCAGTGTCTTGGTCTGAAAGAATGTTTTGGAACCAGATAGGCCAGAGTGGTAATTGGAAGAGCATCAGCTTTAGCCATAGAGGAATAGTATGATAAGAGGAAAATTTGGTAATACCTTTACAGCTTCATATAGCGAGTCTTGGGGAAGCAATCGTATACAAAACCTAGCTTTCTCTAAACGCTGCATGTCGTCACATTCACGTGGGCAAGACATAGGGGCTGGATCCAAGTCTTTAAGTTGGATTAATGGAAGACCCGCTTGCGAATCGTGGAGGAATAGGTGGAATGGGACGGAGTATAGACCGTCTAGGGTTTCGTGGTAACGTACAGACTTTATTATATAAGGAGAACTTGAAATGGCTAAAGTAAAAACTAGAAAGAGAAGATCGGTAAGAATAGTAACTATAAGAAGAAGAGCAGGTGCGGCTAAAGCAGCCTAACTGTATTAGGGCCACTAGCTCAAAGGCAGAGCAGGGAACTCATAATTCCTTGGTTCTTGGTTCGAATCCGAGGTGGCCCACTGGTGTCTAAACTTTATCCTTATTAGGAGGACAAACTGCTATGTGGAAAAGAGCGGAAGAGGATACGTGCCCCAGATGTCTTGGGGACGTACCAGATGCCCATAACAAGGGCAAATACCCTGGAGCGCTGTCAAGAGTGGCAGAAATGGAGATCTGCTCAAATTGTGGCCTTGATGAGGCTTTAAAAGACTTTAGAGGTGATACGCCTGTAAAGGTAGAAAACTGGCCTATAACAGAAAAGGAATAATATGTTCTTTAAGCAAGAAGGTTCGTTAAGCAGTTTGACTGCAAAATCAGAAGCACCCATTCTTCCATCAAAGATTGCTCTAGAGAAAAACTCTAAAGGAGTAAACTTTACTATAGAGCTGCGTTGCCAAGACGGTGATGAGGTAAACACTTTAGACAGGCTTAACAAACTGTTTGAAGCTATGAAACACACCTACAAAGATCAGCAGTCTTAAATAGTACTGGGCGGCATCCACTAGGCCGCCCAGTATATTGATAAGTATTAACGACAACCAGACTTACAGCCTGACTTACGGGCAAACAGACGGGTGCCCCTAACGTGTCTTGGCTGCTTGGTTACAGAAGACGCCCTAGTTGTGGTTACTGATCTAGATCGACAAACGCCACCTTCGCAAGTAGGTGAAGATGTTGCATCTACAGCGCCACCAACAAGAAACCCAGAAAGAACAGCTAAACTAAACATGCGATACTCCTTTACCTATAAACAACGCGGCGAAAGTGCCGACAAAATAAAGTATATGAGTAGTAGGTATACGAGTCAACCATGTTAGCTGTAAACAAATACAAGTTAGGCCTGTAACTTGTTGCAAGGTAACTACTTAAATTTAATATTATTTAAATAATATTAAATTTAGAAGATAACCGTATAGTGATAACCCTGTGGGTATAATTTGCTCATTATCGTCTTATACTACCTAAAGGTAGTATCAACCAATAAATGCAAAGAGCCTGTTAAAAGGAATACCCCGCTAAAGTTAAACATTATAAAATCTGATTATAGGTATAAATTAATACGGAAAAATCGGAACGTCTGAAAATTGCTGCAATGAGTTTAGGTATTAATTTTAATTAAACATATTCCGGCTCTTTGCATTTATTGGTTGATACTACCTTTAGGTAGTATAAGACGATAATGAGCAAATTTTAACGTTGATTTTTCTTTACTCTAACCAAAGGAAATATCATGGACGATAGTAAGAATGATGAGATAATAGATCGAATGTGCTTAGATAAAGATTTGAGCACTGATGGCAGTAGGATAGATAAGATAGGTAGAATAGCAGCTAACATAAGCAAAAGAATGTTTGGGGATGTTGTTATCCGAATAGACATTCCAAAAGTTTTAGCGTTTGATTTGTCTATAAGAGAAACTGACAAACCCGATAGGTTCTTTTCAAGGAGTGTGAATTTATGTAGAGACGACTCTTCTTTGATGAGCGCAGGTAAAATATCAAAAGAATTTTGGGATTCAGTGTTAGATCTAGAACTGTCTTTAGATAGGGAAGATTTAGCATGGTAGACTTATTTTTAAACAAACTCAGGAGAGGTCTAAATGAATACCTTACAAGAGAAAATAGAACAGCAAGCAAAGCTAAAATTAGACAAGGTCATACTACACAACTTAGAAAAGTTGGTACTATTTCCAACAGGAATTGTAAAATACCAAGCCATCAACGTTTACGACAATAAGTGGAGAGTAAACCTGTGGACAATAGGAGACAATAATGCGCGAGTAGAGAGCTCTTGGTTTGTAGAGGCTGCACACGACGGGGAAGTGATTAAGTTCGTGTAGCCTGTTTATTAATTATATAAGCTCTACGGGTATACTCGTAGGGCTTTACTTTTTAGAGGGTTAAACATATGTTTGTTGTTCTTGATCAAGACTCACAAGGTAAGTGGGAGAACAATTGGTCTAACGCAGAAGACGATTCTCCTTTAACTTTTCCTTCTAGGGATGAGGCAGTAGCTTGGGTAGTTGACGATACAGACTCTGGGTGTCCTTACATGATAGTACCCGTAGGATCCCCGTACGATTTCTGGTGCGGCAAAGATGGTAAACCGTCTACTAAAGAATTTTCTGATTTCTGAGTAATGTAAAGGAATACATCATGAATGATAAGAATCCAAGTTTCAATTTAGAATGCAAAGCGGTATACGGATTTACCATGAGGGTTTATCTTGAAATACGCGCTAAAAAGATGGCTAAGAAAAGATGGGGTTTTAGACCTAACCGAAACCCTATTAGACCCTCAAGTTTTCTATTTTCTGGCCATAACAATTGCAGTTTACTGTCTAACATTTGGGATAATATCATACAAGCATACGAGGACGCATATCCTTCTTTAGCTGATGAAAAGAGTCAAAACTGTGAATAAGCAAATCTCTAAAATAATATTTGACAAAATAATAGGGGGTTTCTGTATTAGAGTTCGTTTAAAGAAACCTAGAAAAAAAGAAAGTAAAGTTTTTCACACAATTTTTTACTTTTATTACGACGAGGATTTTTGGCCTTCCGGCTATAAGATTCGTGAATACAAGTCTTCTGTTTTAGGTTCAACCCTAGAGGAAGCTAGATTTTTGCGGTTCAGTGATGAGTGGGATCAATACACAAACAATTTTGAATAAGGAAAAGACATGGAAGAAAAACTTAAAAGTTTCAGTATAATTATGGTAGGACCTCACGATGACGTTGAGAGCGCTAATTATCGGGATGTAGACGAGTTGGTAAAAAATTTAAACGACTCAGAGGCCTTAAACGGTCTATGTGAAAGCTCCTCTGCCAGCCTTGGGGTTATTAGTCTTATAGGCGTAAACCCAACTACGAAAGTATCTGCGGAAGATATATACAAAATTATCTTGGCGGATGACGCCATAGTCATGACTCCTTTAAACGATGATTACGTGGCTGTCCACGTGGACGACTTCTTTAAGGATTCATATAAGAACAAGGTGGCTGATTACATATACGCTCACTACACGGGAGCGCCAGTTGGGGCGAGGGGTCCTATACTTATAGTGCCTAGTGGCACTCATCGAGATAATAGCCTTTCTTCGGACGATGTACACACGCTTTTGACTAGTGTGTTTTCTAACTCCTTTGAAATAGCTTCAGTCGATGTGACTAAGCAAAAAAAAGGTATACCTAGATTTTCGGATAACTAATGAAATATTCTTTTACTAGAGCTTGCTTATTAAGGCAGGCCAGAAAATGTAAATTTAAAGGGGGGTTGTCACACATTAAATGTGACAACCTTATTACTACTTATTTAGAAAGGATGCTGACTCAATTTAAACTAGCGTTGATTTCTTATCCTAGGCTTAGAAAAGTTTTTTCACCTATATATAACGATGTCTATAATTGTCCTGTTCCTGACTATGCGAGTAAGACAAATAATAATCAAAAAAAAGAGGGCTATTACCGTCCATGTAGCAGAAGAAGGTTTTGCCCCTACTGTTGGACAAAATCTTCTTGCTTATCCTTAAAAGTATCTTTATCCAGTGCTATTGGTAAATCTTTTTTACCTGGTTATTCTTTGTACTATACTCAAGATGTTATAAGAGTACCTGATGAGTTTTCGTTACTAGATTTAAAGAACACGGGAATGAGAATGTTTAAGAAATACAGGCCGTCTTATTTGAAGAATAATAAAGTATTAGGTTTATCTGAATGCCTTGTTGCTTACAAAAATAAGAGAATTTCAAGCTACGTTTTTATTTTACGTAGAATAGTCTATTGCCACAACAGCTCTGTTTTAGCTGTAGGGCAGAAGTCAAATAGGAAGTATGGTAGACCTAGCCTACTATTCTGTTCATTTCCTATTGGCATGATACTGCAGAGTCCGGTAGCATCCATGAAATTAGCTTGGGCTTTTATGGGTCGAAAGCTTACAAGAAAATTTGGAACTTTTTAAGGAATTCATTATGGAGATCGACGCTAAGCATAGGACATACGTTGTAATGGTTCCGCCGTGCACTGCCAGCTTGCCCGAAGTTATGCCTAAGTTTCCGGTAGGGTCAGATAGTTACAACTACGGGCAGATGTCTGAAGTTCTAGCTATTTTCAACACTCGGTGGGTTTCAGCGGGCAGCCCTGTTGGCAGAGAGCCTTACTCTCTATCTTCTTCTAAGAGCGGCTGTATAGACCCTAATCCAATGCGCTTCACTTCAGAAATAATATGTTCAGCTTTGGCTAGCTCAAAGTACATAGAATCTATAGAGAAAGAAAACCATAATATTTTTACTATTATAGATTTGGACGATTCTGATGACGTTGATTCTGACTCTACAAGTACCCCCAATTTTTTAACATTCAGAGGTGACCCCGATGTCAAGAAGGGAAAGAGACGACGGGCGTAAAATTAGAAGATCAAGCGGATTGAGCATGGCTTGCCTTAAATGTTCAAAAATCTTTAAATCTATAGACCGCTGTAGGAATAGGATATGTTTGCCTTGCTCTAGGGCTAACGCTAAAGAAGAGAACGTACGCATATATCGAGCTTCTGGGGGTCACGATTTATGCGAATAGTTTATTAATGCATATTATCTTATACACTTTTGTAGGGAGTCATTATGTCTAAAATTACGGAAGGCATTAAAGTTACGGGAACTCCTGTAGCTCTTATAGCATCCGACTGGCACGTTCAGAGGGCTGCATGGAAAAAATTTCCTGAGGTAATAAGAGACGCCGAGTATTCGTTAGAGCAGATTGTAGACTGCGCTATAGAAGTAGGTGTTCCTCTAATAGCCCCTGGAGATTTATTTGACTGCAAGTTACCTTGTTCTTATAGCGTTGGCGTTGTAAGAAACCAAATGGAGAGAATGCGGAATAAGGGCCTACCCGTTTATTACGTACAAGGGCAGCACGAGATGAGTAGCCCTACATGGATGAGCTTGTTTGATGGTTGTATAAACGTCCACGACTCAGAGTTTCATATTGGGGGTATTGGTTTTTTTGGATACGACTATTTTTTACCTAAATCAATACAGGACTCTTATATACGATTTAAAAAATCAGACGTGCTTATAACTCATCAAGTGTGGGAGGAGCTGCTGCCTCTAAACGGCCAAGAGTTCTGTTGTTCCTATAATTTAATTAACAGCAGAGTAGGGTATGGCGCTATAGTTAGCGGAGACTTTCACTCTCACTTTTTAGAGGAAATAGGAAACGCTAAGTTTGTATCACCAGGCAGTATATGCTTGCAAGATCTTAACGAGCCTCCAAAAAAGGCTGCTTGGCTTCTGTGTAATGACATGAGCTTTACTTCTATACCTTACAAGACTAGAGAGCTTATATCATCTACTATAGTAACAGAAGATGATTTGGCAAAAGTTCTAAAGTCTATAGAAAGTATTAAAGATTCTGATATGCCATATGGCATAGGCAGGCCTTTATTAAAGATAAGATTTTCTACTAAGGTAGAAGGTGTTTACGACTCTATAACAGAGGCTTGTAAAGGAGTGGCTTATGTTGATTTTAAACAGCAGGTAGAAGACGCGCAGCTTATAGAGATATCTCTAAAAGAAGACGACGGTCGCCCTGTGCGCGCCGACGACTTATTTAAGGAGGCCGTACTCTCCATGCCAAGCCTGACTGAAAGAACTAGGCATGATTTGTTTAGGCTCTGGAATGCGAGGTCTTCTTCAGATCTTAAAGAAGAGATAGATAGTATTATTGGCGAAGTAAAAAAAGAATTAACAAGTCCGTAAAGTAAAGGGGTTAATTAATGCGGCTAATATCGATGTCTCTTAAGAATTTCTGTCAGCATGCTAAATTAGATTTAGAATTTCCTTCGGGTATTCTGGCTATAGGAGGGCCTAACGGTGCTGGCAAGTCTAATTGCGTAAAGGCTATTTTTGCAGCATTGACCGGTATATTTGGTCGGAATGATGGGGTTATAACTGACAACATAAACTCCGGTTGCGGAGAGAAAGAAGAAAGTTACATATCTCTTACTTTTTCAGTAGGGGAGACTGTAGCGGTAATAACAAGAAATCTTAGGCCTAATAAAAGATCACTTGTTTTGAACGGGGGAGAGCCTATCACTTCCATGAAGGAAGTTAATGCTACGGTAGAGGGTCTTATAGGTGTTAGGCTTGAGATATTGTCTGACTACATATTTGTAGACCAGTTAAAGATGCTCGGCGTTTTTGACTTAGCCAAGTCGGAAAAGTTCCAGCACCTTCAAACCCTGTACGGCTTAGAAAAGTCAGAAACGTGTTACGAAGAATTAAATAAGAAATCTTTAGGCATAGAGGTATTTAAACCATCAGAGACTCTTGAGTCAGTATCAGTTCAGCTTGATGAAAAGAAATTAGATCTGGCTGAGGCTAACAGCGCTATGGCGGCTAACAGCCACCTTAATCTAGACGACACTGACGTTAAGGCTAGGCTGTCCCTGACGATTTCCAAGAAGCACGGTAAGAATATAATAAAGTCTAATATAGGAAAGATAAGAGAACTAGAACCTCAGATAGAAGAGTTAAAAAAATTAATAGCTCATTTATCTGAAAGCAGGGAAACTCTTCTTAAGTCTTTTCCCGATTCTATTAATTTAGAAGAGCTTACTAGAATAAAAAAAGAATGGGAGGCTATAGACAACTTTGACAAGATTAGATCAGATAATTTAAAAGAGAGAGATATTATAGACGCTCAAATAGTATCTCTTGGATTTCCTCCTACTAAAGAAATTGATTACATGTCATCTGACGGGGTTGATTTTTCTAACCTTAGTATTCTTCTCGGTACGGTATCTTCTAAGGAAGAGAACTTAGAAAAGCTTTTATCTAAAAAAGAGTGCCCTGTATGCGGCTCTACTGGCGAGATTCTTATTAAAGCTATGCACGACATGAGCTCTTCAATACAAGAGATTAAGCCTAAGCTAGACTCTATGAGAAGGGCATGGGATAAAAGCAGGGCTTTTGACAAGGCTCTGTACAAATATGAGTCGGATGCATCTTCTATACAGAGCAGGCTTCAAAAAGTTAATTTTACCTTAGGATTACAAAGACCAGAAGTTCCTAGAATAGATAAGCTAGATGTTTTTGGGGCTATAGATAAGTACCATTCGTTTAGCAAATCTATTGCGGACATCGATGCATCTATCCTTAGGAGCACTGCAGAGCTTAACAGGAGCGAGTCGTCTAAAAGTACTATGGCTGCTCAGGTATCTGAAGCTTCTACTTTTTGTGATATGCTAGAAGATTACGAAAGCCAAGAAGTTTTGTTAAACGCAGAAATGAATAAAATTCATAAGAATAAAGAAGTTAAGATACGTATCGAAGAAAAGATAAAATCTTTGGAGGATCAGGTATTTTATCTTTGTAACAGGCATGACAAGATTAAGGCTGATATGGAGGAGTCGTCTGTAAACAATATGGTTAGGTCACATTTAGATGATCTTAAGAGTATTATGCATAGGGACAATCTACCTAAACACCTTACAGTTAATTACTTAAGAAGTACTGTAAAGAAACTTAATGGCTACTTAGACGACTTCAGTGTTAAGTTTAGCGTGATGGTAGATGATGACTTAACTTTCTGGGCAACTCTGAGTGACGGGACTGTAATAGCGGCGTCGCGACTTTCAGGGGGAGAGAAGGTAGTGTTGTCTTTGGCATTTAGGCTGGCCGTTCAATCTGATTTGAATGGTATAAATCTCTTAGTGCTAGATGAGCCCACTGTGTGTTTGGACGACGATAACATAGCCTGCCTAGAGAAAGCGTTTGACCGGCTTAGGGCTATGTCTAAGTCTTCAGGGTTACAGGTTATAGTAGTAAGTCACGAAAGCGCTATTGAGAGAATGTGTGATCATACATTTACATTAAATAGGTAAACTATGGTTTATTCTGAATCTAAAATATGCAAGCTTACTATGGACCATAACAATAAGGTTTGGTCAATTATGGGGGATACTGCGCCTACATGCAGTAATTTGACTATAGAAGAGTATTTACCCACCATGATAAAATCTAGAAAATTTTATAGTAGGGTAAGGGTTTTAGGTAGTCATTTAAACGCTAAACTAATATCGGACTTGTACTCTTTAGGGGTATCTCGTCAGATAGATAGTTTAGAGATAGGTAAGCCAGATAGAGTTTTTAATTTATCTCCAGAAGAGTCTTTGTTAAAAATGAGGACTTTGGAGTTACCGGAGTATATGGGAGGTTGGCATGCTGCTACTATTCGAGATCACATATCTTACAGAGTAGCGGCAATGCTGCAGATTAATAAAGATAGTGTAGAAGCTATTTCTCTAATGAAACAGCACCCTTTATGGGGGTACGCTACTTTCATACACGGAATAGATGAAGCATCTTTTGTCCATGTTTTCTCTTACATATTAGACCCTCGTTGGTTTGTTGACACTGATAAACCATACAGGCTTTCTAGAATGTATTCGTGGCTAGGGCTGATGCATGGAACTCAATCAGAGGAAAAAATAAAAAGGAAAAAGTTTACAGCTGTTGGGCATCTAATAAATCGTTAGGCTTAGATCACGATAAAAAAATAAAATGGGATATAGCGGACGAAGCTAATAAGCTATTCTCAAATAAAAAAGAATGGCATATAGCTTTAAGAGCTTCGCAGCTTTTTATTCGGTATATTCGTATGGCTTGGCTTGATTGCTTTTACCCTTATCCAAACCCATGGATGGAAAAAGTCTTAGATCCAGATTTGTTTTTTAAATCGCAGGACGTCGCATTGAAGTTTAAATGTCATAAACCTAAATAGCTCAAATATTTA
>OFRA01000064.1_pt1 | contig 25941 bp, 19 predicted proteins | sample 1543001 | NCBI WGS metagenome assembly OFRA01 (sample SAMN07774221, study PRJEB24372) | wastewater metagenome | isolation source: Lake Maggiore Verbania | place: Italy: Verbania | collected 2015-12 | reverse complement strand
TTTTGAAAATAAATTATTTATTTTACTCAACTTGTCAACCCGGCTGTCATATGCAATGACGACATATGGTTTTTCACCATTATTTCTTTCAACTCCGCTTCGGAATGAAATGGTGACACCCAAGTTGCTTATAGTAGACGCCGCCTTAGCAATTGCAACCAACGTTTTCATTGTAATTTTCCAATTTGCCTCCATTGAACTAGAGGCATCAACCGACACATGCACATGTGCATTTTTATATATGTCCGTTGTCATTCTGTAAAATACGTCTTCTTTATCAAACCCAAGTCCATACACCATTCGACGGTCAAACTTACCTTGTATTTGTTTACTGTATTTCACTGTTGTTACTTCTCCACGAACTTGTAGTTTTGCTCCGAGCATCGTCCCAACTATCATGCCTTCTCGCACCGAGTCGCCATGGTTGTCGGCCAACGCGGAGATGGGATATTTATTGATTCTACTGTAAGGGAATCCATCCGACTCCACCAATTCGGGGGTCATTTTTTTCACAATAATACATTCAACTTGACGGTGTAACCCGATTCCGACGGTTTTTATCTCGACACCATTCTTTTCTAGTTCCTCCAACGCTCTGAGAGATTCCGCGTTAATTGATTTCTGTTTTATTTGGCGATTTATAAATTCGTCTTGTCTTTCTACGGTAGATTTTAAATCCGCTTCTGCTTTTGCGTCTTTGTCGTCGGACGACTCTTCATTTGGGTATTCAGCATCTTCGTCGTTAGTTGGTTGTTCATTGTCGGTTGGCGTTTCGAGCGGTTGATCGTTTTTTGGAGAATCGTTTTCGCCCGAATTATTTTCTTTTTCACCGGAAGATTCGGACTTGTCTTCGCTCTTCGTTTCTTCTTTTTTCTTGCCGTCATCTTCCAATTTGGATATAACGTTTTGAAAAATAATTTCACACACGTCGATAGCGGTTTCAAACCGGTCCATAAACGTTTCGAGCTTAAGTACAGAATTAACCGCCAGCATTTCACTTATCTTTCTTAAGTCTGGCAATGCATCTAGGTCGGAATTTTTGTTTACTAAATTCACAACTCTAAATTTGTACGCAAAGAGTGTACATTTTCGTAACGCATCCGATTTTAATGCTTTGTTTATCTTCGGAGTATTAAAATATTTATCATACAGTGCATCGTAGTATCCTTTGTAACCAGGTGCCGTCGCACACGCATATGCGTCAATATATCTGTCCTCAACAACATTTAACATATACTTTACAAAATCCGCAACAAATGATTTTGCAAATTTCCCATCGGTCAATGTATAAATTCTAGTAGGAATTTTTTGCCATAAATTTTTTAACGCCGTAAAATCCGATTCTACAATGTGCATTGCCTCGTGCAAAGACAACCCAACGGTAGAATCAACTTCGCCTTTGGAAAGTTCTCCACCGATGTAAATTACTTTGCCGTCCGTCAACGAAGTTAATTTTTCCGTGAATTTAACAGGAATATTTTTCCCCGTAAGAATATAAACAAAATTTGACACAGCCCTTCTGTATGCCGCCAGCTTTATTAAATCTAAATCTTGGTTGGCGTCTGTTACAGAAAACTCTCCATCCAACCAAAACTTAGAATGTTTTGCTTTATCTTTCATTAAAATGGAGGCGCGACATTGGATGGATCTGAAGAAATTATTTCGAAATCGGCGGACGGGTCAACCGTATCTACTGCTGTAAATTTTTGGACCACTTGCTTAATCATGGTTCTTTCGCTGTCAATATCGCCGTCGGAAGGATATTCGGGATAAATAACCATATCCGCCAATTCGGAAAGTGTAAATCCATCCGACGTAAGTTCGGCCATCTCAACAACGCTGCGAGTTGACAAGCCCTTGTTTACTTTTCCATCCTTAAAATATTGCCGCGTTATACTAGCAATCTCGGTAATTTTTTGCATCGTTTTTATATCTGCCGATGGATGTTGGTTTTTTATAATAGTCAACTCTTCTTGTTTGGTCAACATGTCCATTTCAATCTTCACCGTGAAACGGTCAAGTAATGCTCTGTCCATCACTCTGGTATTGGTGTATTCATTTCCAATATTGGCAGTTGCAAAAAAAGTAACGCCATCCGCAACTTTTACGACCGACCCATCTTTCTCGTCCAATCTAAGATATCTTTGGTTATAATCAAGAACTGTGAGCAAAATGTTAGCCGCGTCTGGGTGTGCTCTACTCAATTCATCCAAAAGTATTATGGAATTGGGAGTAGTGATCGCGGTTACGAACGGGGACTGTTGAAAATATGTACCAGACTCTTTTGAGAAATGGGTATTTCCGACTAAAGTTGCTCTTGGATCTTGTGTACTACCCAAACTTATATAAAAAAATGGGTGCGTGTCTTTAAGAATCTCTGCCAAACATTGGACCGACAGCGTCTTTCCTTGACCGGCTGGTCCTATTATCAGTGTGTTCTTTCCGCGCATAGCACTTCGCATTAGATACTTCCACTTTAGCTCATTCATGATAAGCTTACTTGGTTTTAATTTATAACAATCGTTTATAAAGGTGGAGATGTCTTCTTTACTTTTCATTTAGCGACACTTTACCAAAAAGGAATGTGGCCGTCAAGGTCAATGTAATAAAAAACCCCGCTAGAAGCGGGGTTTTGTAATAGTTAAATATCGACCTCAATAATCCCCCGCCGCGTCGTTTAATTTATCGGCCCCTTCGTCGTAAATATTTTCCAAGTCTTTTGGAAGAACAAATTCTTCTTTTATCTCTTCCCCAGCTTTAAATAACAACTGGGCTGTTTGGTTTCCGTTTTCGTCAAACACGTAAATGTCTTCCGGTGCAATAATTTTCATTCTGTCAACCTCAAACCCACTACCTGGGTCATGTGTTCCTCTTTCACTACCGTATTCATAATCAAACCTGTTGTCGGCGTATGAACCTTGGACTTCAACTTTAACTTCAACATCATGCTGTGCCGGAATATCCTTCCCCATTTTCTTTGGGTCTATTGTAACATTCGTAAGAAATTCCGCTTCCGTATTTTCGTTGAGAAATTTCTTTTTTGTATTTAAGTGTTCAAGAACCAATTTCTTGTGTTTTTCGAATGTAGCATCCGTGATAGATATCTTTTTTTGTTCCATATTATTTTTTTCCTTTCAACGCGGGTGTATCTTTCAATTTGGTTGTTAGCTTGTCCGAACTTTCCATATCCTTGTCGGTCTTTAAATGCGCAGTCGTTGGTTCTGCTTTAGACTTTAACAAACGGTCAACTATCTTTTCGATCTTGTCAACAATTGAACCACCCAATTGAGCGGAACCATCTTTGCCAATTGGGGCAGTTTGTTTATCAACTTTTTCGTCCGCTTTAACCGTCGAATCGTCCGCAATATCAATCTGCAATTCTTCATCGGCATCATCCATTTTATCATCTTCTTTTTTATCATCGACCTTGGCTGGCTTCTTTCCAAAACCCTTTAAACTCTTGTCATATGCTTTTTGAACATACGTCTTTTCAGAATTACCCGCATGTTTCTTGACCAATTCCATAGCAGCTTCAAGAGAAACGCCGCGTGCGATTTTTTTCTCGGATTCATTGGTAATAGACACAACATCATAGCAGTCATCAGAATTTTTATTTAATTGAATTTCTTGATTTTTAGTTATTCCTACCGTTTTTCCGGTTCCACGAGCATGCATAACTGTTGACTCCTTGCCCAGTGATTTATTTAATGCATCTTCACCCACTGTATCTTTTTTATCTGAATTGATTGATATACCAAACTGATTATTGGTAATCTCTTGTATTATAAGTTTCTTGATGGCTTTTTTAAGAATATCTCTGTTCATAGTGTATATATGGTTTATTATATAAATAGTTCAATACATAAAGAAACCGCCAATTTATCGGCGGTTCTTGTTATTTTTTGAGCTTATTATAATATATTATGCTTCGCAGCTCTTGCACTCCAAAATACTACGGCCAAGTTCTTGGGCGGGATTGGTGCCGCGTTGGTAATAAAGACACTTTACACCCTGTTCCCACGCGAATATAAGCAATTCGTTGGCATCCTTGGCAGAGACCTTGGTGTGTATCTTTAAGTTGATAGATTGACCTTGGTCGATGAACTTTTGACGAGCGGCAGCTTGAATTATGATTTCCTTTTGAGAAATCTCACCAAAAGTTTTGAATACATCTTTTTCGCCGTCGGTCAAAAATGTCAAGTGCTGTACACTTCCGCCCTTGATCATGATAGATTTCCAGACATCGGCGGTATTTTTTTCGTATTTCTTCAATACTTCTATTAGGTATGGGTTCTTGTAAGTAAACTTGCCTTTAGCCAAGTCCTTGGTGTAATAGTTAGATTCAAGTGGCTCGATGGATGGAGATACTTGACCGAGAATAAATGAACTACTTGTGGTTGGTGCAATAGCCATTGTAGTAACATTTCGCAACCCATAACCTTTTAAGAGTGGTGGCTCGCCATATTCCTTGGCCATTTCTTTACTAGCAGCAATACTCTTGTCGCGAATAAAACGATGAATTTGAGTGTTGAGCATTTTCGCTTCAAGAGATTCAAATGCGACCATTTTACTCTGCAAATAAGAGTGCCAACCAAGAGAACCAATACCAAGTGCACGTTGGTTCTTTGCGAAATTATGAGCGGAGCGCATGAATTGAATGTTTTCAGTTGCCTTAATATAATCTTCCATGACGGCGTCAAGGAAGTATGTAAGTGTTTCAACGGCATCTGAATTCTTCCATTGATCGTAATGAAGTAAGTTCATAGACGACAGATTGCAGACAAACGTTTCGTCTGGCGAAGAACTCAAACAGATTTCGGAACAAAGATTAGAAGCGTGAATCTTCATCTTCTTGTCTTTATATACTTGAGGAGCGCTATTGTTTACATTGTCCGTAAAGAAAATATACGGATAGCCACTCTCAAACCGTTTTTTGATAACACGTGCCCAAATTTTGCGACAATCCGTATCACCAGCAACCATCTTTTTCATCCAATAGTCTGGTACACAAACTCCGATACTTAAGTCTTGGATAGCATGACCTTCTTCTCGAATATCAAGAAACTCGGTAATGTCGGGATGATCGATTGGTAGATATGCGGCAAAACTACCACGGCGAACATTTGATTGTGATACCACGCGAGTAACGCCGTCAAACAATTCCATAAAGTGTACGGGACCGGAACTTGATCCACCCACACTAATACTTGCTCCGCGACCACGCAGTTCTCCGAAATAGCCGGATGTGCCAGCGCCGTACTTTGTTAACATACCGACTTCAGCAGTCTTTTCAAGAATCGAAGCCATGTTATCCGATATATACGAACCGTTGCATGAAATAGATAAACCACGGCCACTGCCAAAGTTTGCCCAAACAGGTGACGATAGACTATACCATCCCTTGTACATATAATCCTCAAACTTGTCAGCAAACCCCTTTTTATTCAAAATCTTTTCGGCAGATTCTGCGATTTGGCGAATACGTTCAAGTGCGGTTTGGCCTTTAGCCAAATATCCTCTTTCGAGGAAGGTAATTGCTTCCTTGTTTAACCAATAAATTTCCTGTTGCATATATATTAAAAAATGTCGTCTGATGTGATCGATTGTGTTTTCTTGGCATACTCGACTGGGCGCTTGTGAAAGAAATCAGTCATCGTGCTACCCATTACATCCTCATCCATCCACATAGTCAATTCAATAATATCATTATCTACTTCAAATATTTTTTTGAATCCAATCATCTCCAAGGACGAATTCAAACGATTCTTTACATATTCTTTTAAGATTTCGGCACTAATCTTTTCATCTTTGTAATCGCCAATCATCCAATCAATAATTTTACACTCCGCTTTAAACGATTCAGATGCTTCGTGTAAAATACGCTCTTCGAGTTCAGCATCAAACAACTCTGGTAATTCTTCACGGATAGTGTTAACGATTTTAATACCGGCTAAAGCATGCAACGTTTCTTCTTTTGCCGTGTATGCGACCTGCTGGGCAGTGTCTTTTAACAATCCTTTGTAACGATTAAACCAATTGATAATATAAAACTGACTAAATAAAGACACGTTTTCAACAAACAGTGTAAAAAGAATAAGCGAGTATATATATTGCTTTCGGCTATCTTTATAGTGTTTAGCCAAATATTTGCGAAGATATTTAACGCGGCCTTGAATAATGTCAAGTTTAAGATTTTCTTCAAAAACATCCTGTAATTGAAGCACGTCTAGAAGCTTTTCATAAGCATTATTGTGAATAACCTCGATATTACCCATGGTAATACCCAAGTCGGACAACGCTGGGTGTGGCAAATTGTCACCTAGTTTGGTCCAGAATTTCTTAACAGAGATTTCTATCTGTCCAATAGCACTTAAAGCATTTTTGATAATCACTTGTTCTTCCGGTGACATTTCAGTTTTGTACTGTTGTAAGTCACTCGTAAATGTGAATTCGTTTGGTGTCCAGTGACCTGACCACATAGCGTCAATATACTCTTGTGCCCAAGGGTAACGGTTTGGTTTTCTTGCAATCTGTTCGTCAAATATGTTCATAATCTTTCCTATGGTTTGTTGGTGTGGCAATAAATATGTTTTAGAAAAACTAAATTTCTAAAAAATAGAAATTATAAACTCGAATCATTTCCCTTTTCGTTTTGACGATGGGAATTCCATTTATTCTTCAATAAATTTTTTACCGAGTTACTATCTTCCTGCATATTGGCTTGAATTGCCATAGATTCTCTTGATTTTGCGTCAAAGATCTGAATATTTCCCGTACCGGTGTCCATATTTGAATATAAAGTTATACCATCTGGACCAAATCGGTTTTTAATTACGTGAAACCTCGCGGTGTTATTGGCTTTGTCGTCTATATTACGCGAAAGGCTTAGTACAAAGTCAGCAGTCATGATCTTCCTGTAACTATCAGACACATTCTGTGCTTGGACGATATCTTCACCTAAAGCAGTGCGATTGGCTTGACTTGCTGTCCAAATTGGAAGTTGCAATTCACCAGCGATCTGCCTAAGTTCTTCATATATACTACCACCTTCGGAATAGCTGTTGCTATTCTTTTCTTTTTCAAGTGGACGGAGAATATCTGCATAGTCCACAATGATTTCATCAATCTTGAAATTATTTAGAGTCTGGATGCGTTCAACATGAAATTTCAATGATTGTGCGCATACGGTCTTTAATGGAAAATACTTAACAAAAAGACGACCTTTGATACTCTTCAACTTTTGTTCAACAGTCGCTTGGTGGTGTTTGATATCTTGGAAATTGATTCCAGTAAAACAACAGTCGTATCTCAATCCGACATAATTTTCATTTAATTCCAATGTAAAATGTGCGACGTTTTTACCCGCCGCCATAGCCTTGGCACCGAGGGAGCATAACAACCATGATTTACCAACACCAGCGGGTGCCACCACAACACCCAGCTCCCCCGGTCCAAGACCACCGTCCATGAGGGAGTCAACGACATCCCATCCGGTCGGTACGACTTTACGACACATTTCACTCATGCGTGTTGCCACGTCAATATTGTAATCGTGTCCTAAATTTCTTTCCATGCCAGCCTTCATTGCCTTATCGACTAGCGACTTGATCTTATCATAATCGCCGGATTTCAAATGGTCAACGGACTCGACGATGGCCCCCTTGAGTTTTTGATTTTTACAAAACTCCAAAAATTGATCTTTAACAAATTGTAGATCGCTGTCCCTGATCTTAAACTGGACCGCCTTCAAATGCTCTACCACGGATGCTTTAAATTCATCCGATTTAATAGTATCCAGTCTCACTGAAAACACTTGACTACTTGGCATTTCTCGGTATTGATTGTAACACTGGATTACTTCATTTACGATCCACCGATGTGCTTCGTTTTCGAAAGCATCAATTTCAACGATATCAAGGATTCGTTCCAAGAAAGATTTGTCGGTTAAAATTCCCGCGATAATCTTGATTTGGAATTCGATTCCGTATTTTTGTAGGTTGTCTATGATTACTGGTGCCATGATTCAAACGATATGATAATAGGTGGTGCCCGTCAATAAAAAAATTCAAGATCTAGCCGAAATCGACAATGGCCAGAATACTTCTTGCAGCCAAACGTGATAATTTGATATCGATGCTTGCATACGGTTACGAGTCATTTTCTGAATGAATTGTATCTTGTTATATTCAAAAATTCTTTCCGCTGAACTTTCAACGTTCATTTGCAACGACGGAGAGAAGTCTGGATTTTTAAGCTGCATCAATTTATAATTTCTATGAATGATTTCGTGACTATCAAGGACTTTTGCAAATATCTTCTTCTCGTTATATTGATCCTTACTACGAGCGAGTATTTCTTCTATCGAACTTTCTTTTTCTTCGGTAAGCATAGGAAAAGATTTAATAGCAGTCTTAAGACCGATTCCATTAACACCGTCGATGTTGTCAGAAGTGTCGCCTTCTAAAATTCGATAATATATAAAATTGGTTGGGTGTACACCATATTCATTGATTACATCTTGTACACCATATATTTTTTTCTTGATTGGACTCCAAATACTAACCCTGTTGTTTACCAATTGCAAAAAATCTTTATCACTACTCATGATGGTAACCTTGGCATCTTTGTACATCTGTGTGGATATATACGCAATAGCATCATCCGCTTCAATATAATCCACGCAAACTAAACTGATTGGCAATTCTCGCAAGAAATCAATCAGTAATGACATTTGTTGCAACATGGCCTTTTTCTCTGTGTCTGGTGTTCCCATATCCTCATACGCACGGTTTACGCGCACCGACATTGCTCTCTTGTCTTTATATTCTGGATATAACTTCTTTCTCTTCAAACTTCCACCCTTTCCATCAAATACGATGATGACTCTGGTTGGCTTTAGCATTTTTATGGCATAACCCATACTAGTAAGAAATCCACTGATCCCGCCGACGTGTTCACCGTTGTCATTTAAAGTTGGGACAACTGTCCAACATCTAATGAACGAATTTGTACCATCTACCACCAAGATATTGCTATTTTTAGTCCGAGCAAAATTCATAGGAGCGGCGCTGTGCTCTTGTTTTATTTGCTCAAATATAGATTTAAATTTATTCATTCAATGAGAATCGCGTGAAGGTATTTCACTCCACGCGATTATTTATTATTCGTCTACCCCGTCAGCACCCGTATCATATTCGATGTCTTCCGACATTTCAGAATTTGGAGCCTTATACTTCATAACGAAGTTTTCGCATATCTTCGCATACAAGTAATCCTTGCAATCCGAGCGTTGAGCTAGAAGTTTTGGCAAATCCTTCTTTTCAAAAATGACTGTTTCGGGTTCTTTACCTTCAACCGCCATGATGAATTGAAGACTCTTTGCCTTCTTATCTTCTTCCTTTTCGTCTTCCAATTGCTTCTTTGTCTTTTTCTCAGTGGATTTTACCTTCTTAGCATTAGTAACAATGTCCCACTCGATTAAACGTTCCAACCAATTTCCGTAATTGTCAATACCACGGTCAAAGAAAATGTCAAATTCAACACTTCTCATCGGCGGTCCCATACGATTTTTGATAACAGTGCATTTGGTTTTAATACCAATAGCTTGCTTGTCTGAGTTTTTTATTTGACCAACCGATTTTAAACGTAGTCGCAGCGATGCGTGGAAAGCAATTGCTTTACCACCGCTGGTTGTATATGGATCACCTAGACCAACAAATCCAACTTTTTGGCGAAGTTGATTGGTAAATACCAAACAAATTCGTTGTTTCGAAATCAATCCGGTGATTTTTCTCATCGCTTTACTGATAGCAATGGCTTTACCCGTTGCATATCCGTCTGCACCGTGATCACTTGCCATTTCCTTCTTAGTAGAAGCTGCGGCAACAGAATCAACGAGAATTGTGACCAAACGATTTTTGTTGGACTTGCGTACAAGTGCAATGATTTCTTCGATCTTGTCGAAAATATCTTCAACTGTATCAAGAGCAAGGTACATCATCTTGTCCGTGTCAACGCCAATCGCTATCAGGAAAGGGCGATCTACGGATGATTCGGTATCAATAAAAATAGCCAACCCGCCTTTACGTTGAGTTTCTGCGAGTAAGTGTGCTCCCATTAAACTTTTACCGGAGGCTTCGAGACCTGTAAGCTCAGTGATACGACCAACTGGTAATCCCGCATTTGCGCGATTGGCAATGGCCAAGTCAACTAAACTATTTCCGGTAGAAACCCAATCAACAATCTGCGAAGGGTCATCCTCCGCATCTAAAAAGAATGCAATTTTTCCGTCACTATTTTTGTTAAGTGATACAGCCAATGCATCCGCTAATTCATCTCGCACCGGAGTAGATTCGCCGGTGTTATTTTTTTTATCTTTCATAATTTATAAAGGTTTATATAAAAAACGCCTATGCACCATTTTGATATGGCGAATAGGCGTTTATACTGTTTAATTAAACAAAACGACTATTCTTAGGAACCGAATAGGTCTTTGAATTCGTCGGCGATATCCTTATTGGAAGGAGCCTTAACAGCGGCCTTAGCGGTCGCGCTCTTGACTGGCTCGGAAACTTGTTCCGTTTCTTCAACAACGGGGACTGCTGTTTCACTATCTGGATCAGCCGCATTCAGCCATGCATCCATGACGGTTGCCAATTCGTCATAAGTAAGTTCTGGGAACAACTCGGTGACGTTCTTTTGATTCTTCACCTTATCGACAAGGTTCTTGTCGTTGATGTCGAATGCTGGGGATTGATTTGGCTTGACGCGAATGGCTGTTTCTGGGAAAGACTTTCCAGTCTCTTCTGCGGATTTGAATTCCACGACGATATCGCGGCCAGCTCTTAGGTCGGTGATATCACCGTAATCGGCATCGGCGCAAATACTCAAGATTTCTTGATAAACTTGCTTACCCATGCCCCAGAACTTGACACCTTCGTGTTCTAGTCCGCGAACAAGAACGGGAACATAAGTGCGCATCTTTGGTTCCAATGCACGACCACGCTTCCATTCTTCCTTGTCCTTGGATTGCTTGAGTCTGTTTGCAAACTCGACAATAGGATCTGGGCGGTTAAACGAGGATGGACTCAAATAAGTCTTCCCGTTCATGTTATAGTGAAAATACAATTCGATGAATGGATTTTCGGTATTGTGAGAGTACGGGACAATGCGAATAACTTGCTTGCCAGCGCTCGGTTTCCACAGACTCGTGGACTTTGTTGTAGTGGTCTTGAGTGCTTCAAGACGCGACTTTACTTTTGATAGATCTAATGCCATAATGTTCCTTAACTTTTAACTTTTTAATGTTTAACTTGCCGACTGGTTGAAAAACCAGTCAGTCAATTGATGTGTAGAATGCATCAACGATTGACTATTGTCAACTTATAATAAGAACTTTCTAAATTTTTACTAGCAACTGATAACTGAGCAATCGTTAATTTATTCAATACATAAATATCGAATAACACTAGCAATCTTACACGTTTTGTGTTATTTTACAAGAAAAAAACACGCAATAATTTTGTAGGCATAATTTTTATTTTGCCGTCATTCACAACAATTATTGAATCTTTAAATTTAGTCCAATCGACTTGATATGTGTGAGAAAATAACCCACCATTCTCTTGTTTGATCAATTCATTAAGAGCATTGATCGAATATAATATATTAAAATCTTTTTTTCGGTGCACGGATATTGTCCTCGGAAAATGTTTACCGTTATTTTTTTCTACATTATATGTAAGAAAAATTTCATTTGGAGTTTCCGAATTTTTTAAAATGTAAACTTTACCACCGTCGATCTTGTAAAATTCTTGTATCGATTCAATGTCGGTTTGATACGAAGCAACGCCAGAAAAAGTACAAAGTAACTGCGTGTTCGTATTGTACATGTTACCCTTGCTTTTCTGCGAACAATTTTAATTCGTCTCTATCGTTTGATTTAATCGGAGCAACTTCACCACTTAGACTGACAACGGCGACTACGGAACCGGCGGAATCTCTCCACTCTCCGTATGGAGTTGACGACCAATTTTTACTCTTCGCAAATTGTATGGTAATATCAACCTTTGGTTGAGCAACCGGTGCGGTTGGTTCTGCTTTAGGCACCGGAGCTGCCGTGGCGGCACCTAAAGATGCGGCGGCACCTTTGTTTGAAGGTTCCGTGGCTGACGCAGGTGGCGGCTCTGATTGAGCAGTTGCGGGGGCTTCTGCGGATGGTTCTGAACTTGCAGATGGTGCCGAAGCTGTTTTTTCCGGTGTAGATCCGCCCGCTGGCGTCCGTTGTGTTGCCGCTGGTAAATCGGACGATGTTGAATCTGGCGTAGATGCTTGTGATCCGCCCGAAGGTGCTTGTTTTTCTATAGCATTTGGGTCTGTTTGGGAGGTTGCTTGCTGCGTTACTCGCTTTTGCTTTCCTTTTTTCTTGTAATAAAGATTCATACCACCTTTTCCATGTGTAGGATCGGCGATTGCATGAGTTCCCTTTTTCAACGCGGCATCCCTATATTCCTTGGATGGAAAAGTAACCAACCAACCTTCTTTATTGTATGCTTGTCTTTCTGGATGTTTACCCTCATGTCTAAGTGCTTTAACAACCTCAGACACTGTCGTGTCGTCAAAATTCTTTTCTATCAAACTTTCCATCAATAAAAACATATGCTCGGTGTTTTGAACGTCAAACGTGCCGTCCTCGACCAACGGATGAACGCATATGTCTAAAATTGAACCATTAACTGCTTCTAGGATGTCGTGTTTCATGAATTGTTATACCTATAAATATACGTATATATAACAAATATACAATATAATTATAAATATCATTCCATCTCTATCTTACGCATTTCGGCGTAATTTTTCCCTATATAAACTTTGACCGGAAGATCGTCCACTTCCATGATTTTTTTAAGCTCTTTTATAATATCTAGCTTATCGTCCCCGTGAGCGTCGAACAGTATACTGTCATATGTATATAAAATCGGCTTGGTCTTTCTATCCGCGCAGTATCCTAGTAGTTGTTTTAATGTCTTTACGGCCATTTCGGTTTCGTATGCTTGTAAGATATAATTAAACAACTTGTTTGGCGTGGGATCTTCGATGTGGCAATCTCTGATTTTACGCTTGAACACTGGAGTTTCTATATATCCATTCTGTTTAAAAAATTTCCAGCGGTGGTCAATATATTCCTGCGCCTTTTTAAAATACGGTATGTACATCCACCGGTCGTCAATTCCACCATACATTTGATGGAAGGTCAGTCCTTTTGATACTGCAATGTCTTCCTCGTCGGCTTCCGGCTTGTTGAAATAATACTTGGCTAAATATTCATATGGGTTTACGTCGTAGGATATTGGGTAGTTTATCAAACGCGCAACCAATCTTGGATGAAACGCATTATAGTCCATCATCACTAACATACCGTCGTCTCCGTGCCTAGAAACGAACGAATTTCTAGATCCGTCGGTCTTGTTAAGTGCCGCATAGTTTACGCCGCCAAACCGATTAGAAGGTCTCCCGGTAGATGTAAATAGGTTGTATTGTGAGTATACCGTGTTGTTCTTGATATGCTTCTTCTGCTCAGGACCAAACACGTCAATGAATTTATCAACGTCTATGGTCATGCCTATTGACTCCAATTCTGCAAAACAGTTTGTCATCATGTCGTTCACGAACTTGAAACCGTCTTCGTTTATATATTTCAACGAGAACTCATCCGCAATGCGTGATTTTTTAAACAACGACGCATGTTTGTATAATGGCACGGAACGATTTACATTCGGAATCCCTCTAAAATTATTTTTTATAAAAACGTGAGCATTTGTTTCTGGTTGAGTTTCATCCGATGCGTCGCCTGTGCCAAGATATTCGATTACGCCCAAGTCAACAAATCCAAAGTCCTTACCAATAAGATGGATGATATCTTTCTTGTTATTAACCAATTTCACCGCGCTCGATTTTTCAAGCGCATTTTTAAATGCACCAAACGCCGTGGGAAAAGTTGTTGCTTCATTGTGATTAATTGGTAAACACCAATACTCGTCATCGGCAACAAACTTGATGAAAATCAACGAGATGGTGTTGTTGTATGAATGTTTCTCATCGTCGGACATAACGAATTCCATATAAAACGTGTCGGTGGCGACGCGGTTTAACAGTAATCCTAAACTTTCGGTTGATTCGACTATATTCACGGTGGTAACTTACCACGTGTTTAATTAAAGTCAAGGTCAATATCCGCGCCAATACTCAACCAAATTTGACAAGACGAACGAAAGATCCACGCCAGTTTCAATCTTCACTCGATTAATTTCGGCGGCGTTGTTTTCAGAAACGCTTGACTTTTCGATGATGCCGTTGATAATTTTCTTTTCTTTTGACCCCGATATTTTCCACGTCAAATTCACGGTAACATATAAATTTTTGTCCAATCCAGATATTTTGGCCGGATCTATTTCAATTATTTTATTTTCGTTTATTTTTTTCGCAAAGTATCTAATAAGTATACCGGATTGATATTGTTCTTTGGTTGGAATTGGTTTGTATTCTGTTGGCACATCTCCAAAAAACATGCTTGTGGATTTGCCATACTCTGAAGATAATTTATCATTGTATATCATTGTGGTTTCCTCGATATCTGTCTCAATTCTGCACCAATCGTGGTTTTCCACATACCAAATGATATGTTCTGTTTAACCGATTTTATTGACCAAATTGCGTTTTTGTACGAATATTGCTCCGGTACATGATCAAGTGTATACATACCCAGAAAAGTAAAACCGGCTATACCCAGCGTTTCAAATTCAAAAATTGTGTTTGGCATTACGGGGGCGTTGACATATGCCGCCGCTGCATTTCTATCTTCCATCACAATTTGTTTCATCAGTGTGTCGGAAGGTTCGTTTAAATAAAAATCTACACCTCCAAACGAATATATATTAAATCCTTCATCGGACGTATTTCTACTGAGTTTTGCTTTTTCGTTTTTAGAATCTGTATTTGACGTTGTTGATGGCGACTTGTATGCTTTATCAGCCAAACGGTCATTAGACACAAACTTACCAAAAGATTCTGCGTTTTCGGTTGGTTTTGTTTTGTTGTCGTCTTTATTTTCAGTATCATTTGGAGCTTTATTTTGTTTCTCTCTTTCCGCCAGTTCAGCGGATCCAGCCGTAAACAATACTTGACTTGCCATTTCAGGACTCATTTTTACATCCATTCCCGCACTTAATAGATATGCGTGGTTTACCGAACCGGGCACAATTCTAGTTAACTCCGATGCGGTTTTTTCGTTTAACACCGGTGCAAATTTTATATCCATCACGGTTACATAATTTTCATTGTTGTTGGTGTCTGGCATCAATCGCAATTCGTTTACGCCGGAAAGAGCATATGATATTTTACTAAGAATTGATGTCATCATCGACCTAACCGTGCCATTTTCTTTGGTAGCAGACTTTATAAACTCGGTAGAAATGTATATGTCTTTTAAATATCCAAAATACCCAGCACTCTGTTTATAAAAATTACGAGCAGACGTATCCGTCACATCGGAGTCAGAAAATATAGGAAACGATTTTCCTTTGAGACTCGGATCTACGTATTTATTTAAAAGAGCTTCTAAATCATCATATTGGTCTGTGAATTGAAATTCCGTTAAAATGCTCTGTATTCTTCCGTATTTTTTATAGTGTTCACCGTTTTCAATCGCGCTTAAATTTCCAGTGCTTCCAACTTTGCCGGTCGTGTCGCTTCTAATATATTTAGGCGAAAACTTATTTGGTATGATAATATCGGGGTCTATAGATTTTAAACCCGGGTGTGCTCCTATCAACACATTATCAATTTGTATTTTCTGCCACTGAAATTGGGTTTCGTTATTGTTTTTATCTAAAACAACCGCCGGAAAGTTTGTTGTAAAAAAATGATTCAATATTTCTACAAAGTAATCCATGCGAACCCATTGTTTTATCGTTGGGAAAAAAGTTCCTTGTTCAAATCTAAACACCCGCCCTTTCGGGTTTGGGAAATCTGTTGGGAAGGATATAGAAAATTTGGCGGGGTCTATCGAATACAATCCAAGAGAATCCCACTTGCTGTACTTGTTAAACTCACTAAAACTTTCTATTTTTTCAAATTTACCATCTTTAGTTTTTCTCTGCAAGGTTTCAGCCCCATAGTTTTGGCCCTCAAATAACCAAGCCACGCTTGTTACTGTTGTGCTACACTCATAGACACCATTACCCGATAGTTTGTATGCATAGTCGGTTATGATACCCGTGTGTGCATCATAGTTTCCGTTTGACATTTTTGATTTTTCCAAAATAGCTTTCGGATTGCCAAACAACGGGCGTAATTTTTCGACGCTGTAATCAATCAAAGAAGCTGGGTTGTAATTATCCCACCCCCATTCAATTACACATGTAACTCTTGGCGAAAGAAAATAAGGAGCCAAATAATTTAATTGATCGAGTGAATACGCTCTCCACTTTATTGTGGATTTTTTACAAGCCGCACTAAACGGCGCAGATTGCCCACCCTGAAGTTCCACAGTTATATCGTCAACTGATGGTGGTGGACGATGTGGAAAAGTTGTCGTGGTTTCGTTGGATATAACATGCGGGTTTCCGTTAGCGTCCAGTCCGATAGTAGAAGATTTATTTTGGTTAAAACCGAAACTGTTGTCGAATCCATTAACGCCAAACATCAAAAATCCATCGAGGTTCTTTGACGTGTCATTCACTTTCAGGTTACCTTCAATCTTTGTCGGTATTCCGTTTGAAAAAAATCTTGTCCACGATGTCTTAACACCATTTCTTCTACCTGATCCGCCAGTATCAAGGCCATAGTCGTTTGAGCGATCTTGTAGTTCTTTAATAACCCATGGTTTTATAGGGTGCATTCCCCAAGGAATAAATGTGTCTGGGTCGTTTGCCATATTATATAACCATTTTAAGGATTTGCTCTATTGAATTTGGCAACGATTATAGAGACATTCGAAGGTATTCTCAGTTGTTGACCAACCTTTGGTTTCATAGTTCCTTTTATGCAATTTGCTTGTGCGATTATCCACCATAATGTGGAATCTTTATAGAACTTGTTTGCGAGAGAGTCAAGAAAATCCGCATCTGTTGCTATTATATACACATCGCTTGAATCCACGGGTATGGCCGGATATCGCGTCGTAATAAACACTCGCTTGCCGTCATATCTATTTTTTATACTGTTGTAACTTATATTATATCTATTCATTTTTAAAATGCGGCAGTTACATTATAATGATCGCCGTTCGTGATCGATCTTGATTTTTCCATTAAATTCATTCCCACGTTTACATCGACTTTAGTTGGCAATTGTAAAGATTTTGTGTTTTCATCGTAATAGTCTTTCCCGATATATTCGTTATATTCTGCACCATTTCCACGAAAAGTTTCCCATAAAGAATCGTCGGGAATACTTATACCGACCGACGTAATGACCGCTGGTTGATCTTCGTATAAATCGCCCATGGTTAATGTAATCATAGGAGGATACATAAATTTAGACAATGTTCCACTTGGATCTGCCGACCCCTTGTCTGTGTATTTTGGCGGTCTAGTCAATCCAACTAGATAATTGATTCTTGACCACATCGGAACCAATTCTTCCAAACTGTTTGCATATACTGTAAAATTAAAATTCAGCGTTCTTTCAAACCCTTTATACATATACAATTTATCCGCTCTACCGAGATATTGAATTGGATCCCATTCCGGAGAATGTACTTCATTTATAGAAGTAAGTGTAGCTCTAAATGGAATGTATGTGTTGTTCACCAAGTCAAAAAAATGAAAGAATATTAAGTCCGTCGATTGACTATTTCCCAAAGTTAAACTTGTCGGAATCGTGTTTCTATCAGCCTTACTTATTACTTCTAGAACATTGATCTTGTCCGCAACACTGTTGGTATTTCCTTCTTCTTTATACGAAGCAAATCCTCTTTTAGAAATTGTAATTTTTTCACTTATGGTATTAGTGAATTTCGTTTTACCTATAGCAGAATATCCAGCCACAACTTTTTCTAACTTAGAAACTTGAGTTTTATTTATAGAGCCGTCGGCATCGTCTGTTTTTAGTTTATCGGAACTATATTTTTTTTGTTCAGTTCCAATTTCGGCATATGTTGTATATGATTTGGGATTATTGGTATTATTCGAATAATCTCCAACGGTTGACAGCCTTTCAATTGACGGCCTTGATCTTGGGTCGGAACGTTTTGGATCCCACGATTCAACCGGAGATTTAAGTTTCGTCAATTGGTCGTTTTCAAGTGCACTTGCAAATGGTAATTTACCATAAACATTTCCGTCGGCTGCAATCTGTGGGTATGTTATATATTTCTTGGGAGTGTTGCTACTATTTTTGTAATCCTCAACCGTCTTCAATTGCTCGGTAGATTTTCTATATTGAACCGTTTTATCCCAAGTGTCCGTGGTGACGCCGACACTTTGTATTATTCCGTATTGTTTTGTTATATTAAAATTGCGAATTCTTGCATTTTCAGAATTTGCACGATCTCCCGCACTTAAAACACTATACCGTAATGTTGGTGTATATCTATGAAATTCGTCCACTTTGATTGCGTCACCAGCAACACCCTGCGGTGCTTTGGCTGGCGCACCTAGAAACGCGGCACTTAAAGAAGATTTTATAGTATCTAAAAATCCACCTTGACTATTCGAATTTGGTTTTGGAGTATTGTTTATCGCCAACATCCCACCCTTGTCAGCATACATAGACTCATACGCACCAACTTTTCCTTTGTATTCTGGACGGATTTCCCATTTGTTATCGGCTCCACCACCAAACCCAAACGGATTCGTGCTTGGTATAAAACTCTTTAGTTTGCTAATAAGCGCTTTGCCTAATGCACTTCCAAGACTTGGTGTCTTTTGATCAACTTGATCGGTCCCAGCGTCTGGGAAAAAGGTATTAAATCTATTGCGACCACTATCGCCACTTTCATATCGTATAAGTCCCTTGGCCGGTAGACCGTTCATCTTGGCATAACCGGACAAAGCTGCCCCAGTTGCTGTACCGTCTGGATTATTTTCTATAGCTTTACTTTGTATACCGACAACACTTAACAAGGAGGTTGCGATGAAATTACCTACGCCGCCGCTAACAGGTAAAAATCTGACGGGTCTGTCAATAAGACCGGTAGATCCTTTGGCGGCTGTGGCACTCAACAAACTGAATGGGTTATATATTCTAGTTTCATTGAAGCTATTTTGTTTTTGTAACAAATACTGTTTTCCGATATATAATAAACCGGTTCCACTTGTTGCAAATTTTGAAACTCTTTTTATATCTAGTAACGTAGATCCGAATGGCATTGCTTGAGAATCGGCGCGTGTGATGTTTTTTGAAAGATTGCTACTTGAAACATCAATAAAGACATATGGTTGGGAGCTACCGATTTTTATACCAGGTCCAGTCGATTGCGTATATACCGAATACTTCTTATAAATAGAATTTGATTCTTTATCAAAAGCGGCCAATCTATCCGCAGGTGTTAGTCTTTTTATAGGAGACAGTGGATTTGAGATTGTTAAGTCAGATAGCATATATTATAAATATCGACCCGTGTCAATTTTAGTCTCTTCCGCTGGATGCCATAGCAGAAGATACTTTTCTTCCATCCAGATTTACTGCGATACCGCCACTGCGCATTAAAGATATAAGCTCGTCTAGCTTGCCGCCAATTGCCCCAGAACCATTGTCGGCGGCTGCTGCTTCAGTAGCCGGTGCTGCGGTTGATGCTGCGGCTGATATCACCGACAGTGCCGCTAATTTAATAACACTCATGTTTTCCACTTGACTGTTTAGTTTAGACAACGATAATGTCAATTTATCAACCGACAATGCAAAGGCATCGACCGCACCAAAGTTTGACATCGAGTTGGATATCTTTTGGATAGAATCGGCGGTAAGTTGCAATTGACTGCCCATCGACGATAGTTCTTTTAATTTATCGATTGGGTCGCCGCCCAAGAATCCGCCAATGAAATTGCCGATGCCAGCGACAGCTGATCCTGCACCAAATGCTGCAAGTGCAACCCCGATGGCTGCAATGCCTCCGGCTGCGACAAATAAACCGCCCGCAATTCCACCCAAAGTATTGAGCGGAGCTATCATTTTTTCAATTCCCTCGGTAAGTGCTGGCATCATACTTACCAACACCGTGACACCGGCTCCAAATACGGCGAGTGCCACTCCAAGGACGGCAAGTGCCATGGCTCCGCTCGCAATGAATGGGGCTATCAATCCAAGTCCAGCAACGGAAAGACCGAATCCAACTATAGCAACACCGGCCTTCGCCAAGTCTTCCCATTTTAAATTTGTGAATTCTTTCAGACTAGATGAAAATAATGCAAATGCACCAACCAGCGCGGCCAAAGCAACGACGCCAACAGCAACAAGCGCTCCAACGGCCAATATTCCAAGCCAAGCTGCTGGATTCGCGCCGAGCGCAGCAAGACCTACTGATAATCCTGCTAAACCGGCCCCAGCGGCTTTACCTAAAAATGCTACAGCGGCCAAACCAATAGCACCAACTGTCATTATAGCAAATGCAGCCGATGCAAGTATAAGAGATCCCGCACCAAGTAAAACATCAGGACTTGCCATTTTTTTCAATCCGGACGCAATTCCGCCAAGGGCTTCCTTTACGGCATCGCCGTCAATCATCGATAGCAATTTTGCACCAACAACACCAGGAATCATAAGAACAAGTCCAATTGACGCGGGTATAAGATTTAAAGCACCGAGTAAAACGTCAACACCTGACATTTTCTTAAAACCTTTTGCCATTCCTTCAAGTGCGGTAGAAAGCTTTTCACCGTCTACCATGGACAGTAGTTTTGCGCCAATTACGCCAGGTATCATCACCACAAGACCAATTGAGGCCGGTATTAAATTAAGTGCACCTTTCAAAACTTCGATACTGGCCATCTTTTTTAATCCAGCCGCAAGGTTCGTTAAAAACGACTTGATTCCAGAACCGTTATTTGACTTCATCGAGCTTGAAGATTTTTCTGTTTTTTCCATTCCTTTTGAAATATCGGGAGTGCCAGTCGAAGCGCTTGGACCCTTAACTTTTTCAACAAGCGATTTTGCAAACGACCCAACGGCTTTGAATGGTTTTGCGATCATACCCATGACCGCACCAACACCGCCAGAACCAAAAAAGATAGCGGCGATTAAACCTGCACCAGCAATTTGTATCAAAGTGCCAACGGTTGTTCCTAAATCTTTAAATTGCTCTTCGACAAAACCCACCGTTTTTGACCAAGATCCGGTACCATCCGCAATAGAGGCAACGCCATCTGCTATCCATTTGATAGGACTTAATATCCAAGCAAGACCCTTTGCTATCAAACCGACTGTCCACGCGATCAGTGAAAAAACAGGAACAACTATTGTTACCAGTGGGGTAATTATTGGTTCTAATATGTTTCCAATCGCAACAACCATTGACTCCAAACTATTTTTTAATTTTGTGATCAAGCCTTGAATTTTCTGTTGCATCAACGCTTTTTCGTTTTGTTTTACCAAGTCGGCAGAATCCAAATCGTTTATCTTCTTCAAAGCTGCTAACTCTTTTTCTTGTGCTTTTAGCGTGGCTTTTTTACTTTCGTCGTTACCTTTTAATATAGCATCGCGCTGTGCCTCAACGGCCATCATCTTAGTCAAATCTTTAAGTTCCATACCAGCCGCTTTAGCCAATGCTTCGCGCTGATAAACATTCATCTTGTTGAAATCTCCGGCATTCTTTACCGTTTCCAAAGTGGCTCTAGCAGAATCTTCAACCCTTCCTTCAAACGCCAATTGTCTTGCTAGTTGGAAATTAACATTCTTTCCAAGCAACGCGCTTGCTTCCATTTCATCAGTTATACTATTGCTAAAGTCAAGAATCTTTCTTTGAGAAGATACGAGTTTGTTTAATTCTAATCCCATCGATCTTGCCGCAATTGCGGATTTCATCAGTTTTGACGGATTTGCACCTAGCATACTGAGGGTGTCCTCAGATGCACTTGCCACGTCTTGCATAACCAATTTGAAAGGAATGCCCGCTTTGTCGGATATACCAGCACTAACCTTGATCACATTCATCGCGGCTTGTTCAGATGCGCCACCCAATCCTTGGAATGTAGCTAGTACAGCCGCCGAATGTTCTTCGGCAACACCGAGATTTGCACTCATCAACGAAACGTTTTGCAGTGCATCTTTACTGACAAGTGATGTTCTGCCAAACACATCGGTCAACGCCTTTGCAGATTTATATACTTGCTCTATACCAATACCCATGTGTTGGAATTCAAGATTTATAGATTCCGCATTTTTGCGCAATTCTACCATTTGCGTATTACTGTATCCCGTTTGTTTTCTAAATTCCTCAGCCGCTTTGTCTAAAGCTTCAAATCTGTTATAACCAAGCTCTAATAATTTATCCAATATGAAAAATGGAGTTGGTATACCTTTAGCAGAGCTAATAAAATTTTGAACACTAACAATTTGTTCATTTAAGTTTCCCAATATTTTTTTTCCAGCTGCATTTTGATCTTTTAAGTGGTTGATATATCCACCACGAAGTTTATTTCCAACAACTTCCGCGTCGTTAAATTCTATTTGCTGCTCGGTCAGTGCAATCTGCGCCTTCATGCGTCTGTTCGTCATAGTCGCAATTTCATTTTGGAATTTACCAAGTTGCGACTGTACCTTACTCATATCGAGAGCACCTCTACTCGGAACTTCTCTAGCCCAAGCTTCTTGTATTTCATCTATTTCAATTTGACTATCTCCCAACAACATTTGTACTCCGACCAGATTGGCTCGAAGCTCGTCTAATTTACTTATGTCATTTTCAGTTGGTCCAAATTTTCTTTTTGAGCTGGCCGCTTCGGCTTTTTGTATTTTGGTTTGTAATTCACTGAATTTGTTTTGAATCTCAAGTTGTTCTTTATTTTTTTCAATAAATTCATTTACTAGTCGCATTCTGAACTCACCTTGATCTACAAGTTCGGTTGTTACACCAACTTCTTTCTTTAAGAAATCAAGAGACGCGCCTCTAAATCCCATTATCTCTTCGTCGTGAAGCATTGTCGCGTCAATGCTTGCCAACGCCGTTTTTGCTTCAAGTAAACTTTTTGTTTGTTTCTGAGTATCCGATGTTAAAGTGGCGGTTAGATCTCTTCTTAATTGGGTGTCTTTTGATATAATATTTTGAAAATTTGAAAAACGAGCAATTTCCGTATTTATTTTTTTTAATTTGTCGTCAATATTAAATCCGTGAGCTGCGGCGCGTTGTATTTCTTCTAAAGCAGACGCCGCAGACATACTTCTCAGACTGAATGTTTCAATCATCGATGTCATTTTACCGATATCAGCGGTTGCTTTACCCGTTACTTCATATAACTTTTTAGCACTAGTCAGCCCATCAACAACCGCTTGAGTTATACCTTTTACATCCATCGAAATGGATTTACCGATATCGTCAGTTCTCGAACGCAAATCTTCGAGCATCTCCATAGCATTGCTCAGGCGTTGATTTGGTATATCAAATTCTGGATCTGTGTTCTTTGCCATTTATATATAAATACTTACATATAAATATTATAATTGATCACTTTTTGACCGTTGGTGGCTTGGATATTTTACTAGAACCACCACCTTTAGATGCGCTCTTATTGGCTTCTGCTTCTGCTTTCTTTGCTTCTACTAGTTTTTTTATATAAAACGCACGAAGCATTGTTGGCATTTTGTACACACCATCTTGAGTAAACGCTCCATTACTATAATAACAAAGGTCAAATATCTCAGAGTGTATGTTCATTTTGCTTTCTGAGTTTATACCAAATATGTCTGGATTTATTTCTATCCTTGATTTCTTGGAAACAGAACATGACGGGCATGTAAAAGACATCTCATTCATATAGCCGGGCATGCTCTTATTATAATAAGATCTAAAAGCATTACTGTCTACAGCACCCAGTTGTTGGTCATAAAAATCTTCTATACCATCTTTTTCGACGCCGTCGATACTCAATGTCATGCATTTTATAAATGTTAACCAACTATATTCATCATATATCTTGTGTTCTGTACAAGTAGGCAGTTTAAAATATACAGTTCGTTTGCATCTAGGAAATGTATATGATAGCTTATTCACGCCTTTCTCGCATCTAGAAAAATCAAACTGAACCGATCTAAATGCAAAAGAAACGTCGCCCTCGTGTTCTTGCTCACACGATTCGCATTTGTATTTTGTTTTAGCAACTGCGCCGTAGTTTGCAATCCGTAAATTCAATAATATAGAATCACGGTCACACTTCAATAGCGTGTCATAATCAATACCACCAACCACAACTTCATTCAAAAATTCTTTATCAAGAATTCCTCGTTTAGCAAAGTTTGAATTGGATAGCAACTCTTCTTGCTTTGCTGTGATTGGGTATATACTAACCTTACCAGACGATAATGGATGGTCCTTGGGATAGAAATATCCCTCGGATGCAAGCTCTATTATCTCATAGTTTAAACTCACACACAGCTATCAATCAGTGATGTTTGGCCAGAAGAAGTTTGCACCAAGTGGAATAGACACTCTAGCTTGATGTCCACATGCTGGGCATGTGAATTCAAATGTCATATCTAGGTCCGGCGTGCTTTCTCTGATAAATCTGCGTAATGCCAAACTGTCTTTTGCGGTCAATTGAGTATCAACAAAGTTCTTGACTTTGGATCTGTCGGAGTCGCCTTCAATAGACTTGATTGTGTATTTCAATCTCGTTGTAATTTCTGGAGATGCCGCATTTGCTCCCATCTTAGCAAGTGCTTTTAATTCTTGTTCAATATCTGCCTCATCTTTGTGAGTAAGCAAACCAAACGTGATGGACTTACCTGACGTTGGTAGCGTGAATGCAAATTTGTTATCTCCCTTTACCAACTTGGAAGTGTCGATGTTTTTTTCAACAACATTGTCTAGATTGATGTCAACCAAAGATTCGACGCCACATTCTGTACACTTCACCTTTGTGGCATAAATTTCACCATATGCGCTCTTTCTAGCGGCAATAAATAGCGAGTTCTTGTCGCCGATCAAAAGGTCGTTTATTGTAACATTTGGAGTAGCGATCAACGCTTTCAAGAATTCATCAAGAACAGTTCCTTTCTTCAGCAAGTTGGCATTGCTGAGAATATCTTCGTGCTTGGCTGTGACTTGATATATTTCAATCGTTCCGCTGGACAATGGGCTGTTTTCTGGATAGAACAGTCCCTTCGATGGCAACTTCACCGTGATTGTCGGTAAAGTTGATTTTGCTGATTCTAATTGAGCAGACACTGGTTTTGGTGCTGCGTTACTCTTGGCGACGGGTATATTTTGTTCCATATTATTATAACGTTTACTTTATCATATATATGAATTACAATAAGTTTTTCATATATATAAAAAGTTTATTTACTATTTTTATTTCTCAGTCGTATCTTTCTTTTTACCAAGTTTTGGTACCAATGCCGATACTAGTAACGAAACTACCGCTGTGACGCCTACAACCCACATAGGAACGCTTGCGGCGATATATGCTAGACCAAGGAACATAACGGCTGATAGGATGAAAGAGATCGACCTCATTAGTACACCTAACACGATGAATAAGATACCCAATCCACCCAATACATAAATCAACCTTTGAACAAGTTGTTCTTTTTGTGCTTCTTTTAGCAATCTGACTTGATCGGCGGCGTCTTGCTTTAACTTCTCAATTTCTTTGACGACATGCGCCAAAAGTTTGTAGTCGTTCAATCTTTCTCCCTCTTAGGTTTTTGAGATGCTCTTTGTGCCATTTGCATGGCCATCTGAGCGCGGTTTTTGGCGATGTCAACGCCAAGTTTTGCACCTTCAAG
>OFRA01000062.1_pt1 | contig 26087 bp, 57 predicted proteins | sample 1543001 | NCBI WGS metagenome assembly OFRA01 (sample SAMN07774221, study PRJEB24372) | wastewater metagenome | isolation source: Lake Maggiore Verbania | place: Italy: Verbania | collected 2015-12 | reverse complement strand
GTAATGACCCTACTATACATACTCTATAGCCCAGTGCATAAGGCTATTAAGATAGGCATATCCGATGTCTCAGGTAGAAGGTTTGCAAGTCATAGGACCAAGGGTTGGATCTTGATCAAGTATTGGCATTTTTTCGAACGGGATAGGGCAAGAAGAGTCGAAACCCTAGTACTAAGAACACTAAGGGAAAAGCATGGTTCTTTCCTGGATAAGGCGGATATGCCACAAGGGGGATATACGGAGACATTTGATGCGTCGAAGATAACTAGACGAGGTTTGATCCGTATGGTCAATAAGGCTATAAAGGATGTATCGTAATCTTTATTTACCGTGGTTTTATAGAGGCTTTAATGCCATAAGGAGAATACCCATGCGAGGTCCTTGTCCCCATACCTCATGAGTAATCTCATTTGATAGGAAAAGGATATCTCCAGGATTTAGGACAATTTCTTCTTCTCCACCTAATCTCCAGAATGATTGGCCTAGCATTTGAAGATAGGCTGCATCGTGGACATCTCTGTGTGGGCTGACTACACTATTGTCTAAAGATATAACTGGACCATCAACATGCCATATACCCTCACAGTTACAGATACCGCTTTGCCAGTCATCGTAGTATCGGCAGTCATCGTAATACTTTGAGCCATAGTCTTTGTTGATCTTTTCAAAGAAGGCTTTGAGGTCTGGAAGGTCATCAAATAGCCTACGGTTCTTTATTTTAAACCATAGGGTCTCAGGTCTTTGTGATCCTTCTGCATTTTTATATAGGAGAGTTAGTGTCTGCTCCCAGTTGGTGTTGATAAGGAAGTAATTTCTTGTGAGTTTGTGTCTGTCTATAGGCATGGTTTAATTATAACAGATAATGCTATAATGAGTATATGTCAATAACCCTTATAAATAACATATTTTCTGATGAAGATATGGAGCATATCCTTAAAACTGTATCGAGTGTAGATTTTGAAATAGATAATAGCCTAGGTAGGGTCCGTGCTGTTCCAGCGATAAAGAACCTATTGCACCCAAGAATCATAGAAAAATTTAATGATATCGTAATCGAGATGGGTCACCCCTCTTTGAACATGAGTGGCATAACCTATGTGGAGTATAGCAATTTATATGGAAGACCTAACCTTCCCCCACACTTTGATGCAGATGACAATGACCTAATCATCAATATGCAGATAGATGCTAATACCGTTTGGCCGTTGGGTTTGAACCTAGATGTCTATGAGTTAAAGAACAACTCTGCACTAATCTTTAATGCCAATAAGGAGATCCATTGGAGAACCCATAAGGAGTTTAAAGATGGAGAGTATGTCAAGATGATGTTTATGAGGTTTGGCTATCTAGAAAATAAGTCAGACTATTCACACCTGAACCTAGTTCAAAACGATCCTATCTTTGATGATATAAGAGCCTTTAGAGATAGTTATCCACAGGCTGATACGCCAAAAATATCATAGTTATCCACAAGTTATCCACAGATTAATCTTACTGATTATATTATTAGACACTCTAGAAGTGGAGTGAAGTGGAGGATAGTGGAGTAGGGAGCGCTTTTAAAGAGGCGTTCGTAATCTTTTTTGGGGGAGAGGGGCCCTATCACAAAACCTTCATATTGTCAAACCTCAAACCTTCATATCCCGCAGCGGATGATATCACAGATATAATGGTTTGTCAAGTCCTTTCAAACCTTAAAACCCCATAAAAAAATCTCCCAAAACCAGGGAGAAATTTGATCATATCGTAATCTTTTTTAAACAAACCTTTATCAAATATTTAGAAACCAGGACATAATGGTTTGTTATTTACCATAGGGTTAATTGTGTATACTTTTGATCCCCCGTTTTTTTCAACGGGACAGGATAAGGGGCATGAGTAACAGTATTATTAGTGATCTTTTCAGGGGATCTAAAGAAAGGAAAGAAAGCCCTAAGAGTAACAATAGAATACAACATACCAGTTAATGCACCTACTGCTTCATTAAAGACAGCAGAGTCAGAAAGAGAATCATGTCTATGGGACTTGTTCTCATACATCTTTGCAAAGTGGTGTGGCATAGTTTTATTATAACACGGTTTGACAAACCTTAAAACCTATGGTATAAGTTCAGCAGGGGGAAAGTTTTAGAGGTTCGTAATGTCCTGGTTTGGGGATATTATGGTTTGGATCGTAATGTCTGATATAAGGTTTGGTGGTTTGACAATTTGATAAAGATATGGCACGTGGCCCTTTCGGGTACCACTATTCGTTCTGTTTGTCAACTAGTTCTTGGAAGTCCTCAAACCCTGTATCATCAAGTTCCATACCCTCTAGGAGTAAGTCCCAAGTTTCATTTATGTATTGTTTTAGTGATGGTGTGTCATTGACGATACCCTCGGCAAATGCGAAAGCAAGTGGCAAACCTAAATCGTTGTATTCAACGAAGTCAATCCACTCATCTTCCATTTTATAATTAATCCATAGTTGACCCAAGATTAAAGCCTTGTTGTCAAAAGTTGTTTTTGCCATAATTTGTACCTTCCTTAGTTTCTTTGGCTGATTCTGCTATTACCTGTAAACGATTATACACTACATAGGGCTGAGATTTTGCCAAGTATTCCCCGACTAATTCCAAATCCACTCGCAGGTCAGAAATAATGTTACCCATTTTATTGGCAACCTTTTCCTCATCTGTTACTCGTCTGCTTATACGCATAGTTCTCCCTTGTATCCATTGTATCAAAAAGTAGGGGGAAGGGCAAGCCCCACGCCAGCCCCTCCCACCTGATTAATCTAGGTGACCCAATACCTAGACTTGCTCAACTAAACTTGGTAGATATGCATCCACAAATTTATCAAAAGGTACAGAAACATTATCAGTAACAGTCTTAGTAACAAAGTCGACCAGCACTGTTGTTTCTCCTAGGTCCAGGCCATTGCTATCAATTGCATAGATTCCAAAGCCGTGCTCATCTAAAATGCTATCTTGCATAAGATAACTGATGATCATCCTAGTTCCATATGATGAATCAAACCACCTAGGCTTAGAATGCTGCAGAGCCATTGCTAGGTCCCGCTGCCATTCGGTCTCACCCCAATGACTATATAGTACTACTCTAGGGCCCTGCTCACTGTCTTGAAATACAAAGTTAATTCGTGCTCCCATTACTCTTCTCCCTCTACATAGTCCAAAACAACAACTGACATATCTGACCAAATCTCTTTGGCTAGTTGTACTTCATCATTTTCTATTTCACTAAACATAACAAAGTTCATATAGGCACCGCTTGGTTCGTGAATTAGTTCTACTGTGTACTGGCTCATAGGAAATCTACCTTTCCCTCTATCTTAATTCGTACAACATCATAGGCACTAATAGCGCCACGAGTGAATTCTTCAGCAGCGTGATTTCCTTTAGAAAGCATTTCTTTTTGGATATTGGTTAATTCTTTAATTTCTTCTTCTACAAACACTAACAGTTCTTCTATTGTTGTCATTTCTTTTCCAATCCTACTAGGGTCATTTCTTCAAGTGTAGCACATTGTGGGCATTTATACAAATCGTGCTCATCAAAGGCATCTCTGATAGTATTGTCAGGGTCCTCAAACTCTGCACTGCAGCCCTCACAGTAAAACCAGTTATAACTAACTCGTATCTGAATATCAGTATCAGGAGGGCAAGGTACCTCAGTGATGAAGTATCCTAATCTATTTACAAATCCCCAGCCATTCCAGACATAGGACCCACCGTCGTCTCCATCTCCATACATCCAGATATTGGCAGGGGATTGAGACTTAACAAACTCTACCTCATCACCATATGTCTCAAACATAATGCCACCATAGCCATTATCAAATGAAGCATTGTTATCTATATGATTAACTATTGGCTTGTATGTATCACACCACTCATCAAAGTCCATTTCAATAAAGTTATTCATTGTTCTTTATCCTGTCACTGATAGCAAATGCTAGTTGGTAGGTAAGGGCATAGACTTCTACAAGAGCGTCCATTCTTCCTTCTGCTCGTGTGCGGTCCATAGAAAGCATTGCGTCAGAGTATCCACCCTCACGCTCCTCTTTCTCAATTTCAATGTAATCATTCTCGGCTTCCAACATTAGGTTTTTAAGTTCACCGTGTAGGATGTCAGTTCCTGACTCCCCCATATCAATTAGTTTCTGTAGTCTTGGGTCTAGTGTTGTATTCATCATAGTTACAGTGTACCCTCTAGTACTGACAAAAAGTGGTAGCAGGCAAGAATCTGTCCAGTAGTAGAAACATCTTCTAACTCTAAGTCCTTATACTCATCACAGTCAAGGTCATCATAGAAGCCCATTTGCTTCTGTAGTTCCTCAGAGTCTTGCTCCAAGGATAGCAGGTGTAGTTTAATATATTCGTGAAATGTGTTTAGGTCCATATATTAATTATAGGGGTTCGTGTTGATTTTTACAACTTGACGGGGTGTGACCTTCATCACACTTTCAATGATCGGAACATAGGCATCTTCATAATTAATATAAGCCATCTTGCGTCCACAGGGGCAGGTCATCTCTACAGATCCCAGGGGAAAGCCAAAGCCATCCCTGGCAGTAAACTCAAGAAGAGCATCACACTCATCAGGGTCACAAACAAAGGTATACTTACTCCACATTGTGAACATACTCCTTTGCCCATTCAGGCTCTTCGCCTTCTACCCAATCTAATTCAACATCTAGGTCTCCACCGCCTTCAGGCCAGCCAGTCCTTACTACTAACTCTGTACCGTCCTCAAAGAAGATTTGCTCAACAATGGTACGGTATGTGATTTCACGAGATTCTATTTTCATTTATATCCTTTGTTTGTGGGGTATGTATTAATTATAGCGGGTACCACTGACAAATCAGTCAAAGTAGCCTTCTGCCCATAGCCCTGACAGGAAGTCTGAGGCTTGTGTAAGGTTTCTATGTAGCCAAGGGTCATCGTCAGGATTCACGGTAGTTAAAGCAGAATCAATAGCAATAACCATATTGTCTAGATCATCTCTCTCATAGCCTAACATTATGCCACCATTTCTGTAAGAGTCAGCCAAGTAGTGCAATACTTACAATGCTCAATTTTTAAAGGGGATACAACAGAGTGAGTACTATCAATGATAGCCTCAATCTTATCTAATACATCATCTAGTGTCATTAGCCTACCTCTATCCCTGCGTAATGTGCGATAGTATTAAGTGTAGTGTGGATATGGCAGTCGCAAGCCTCTCCACCCATATTTTCCTCAAACTCTAAGTGAGAGTAATTGCTTTCGTATATTTCATTGATTAGGTCGTCAATGGTGTTCACTTTGTGTGCCATTCACCTAGTTCAGGGATAAATACATTTTCCTCTATATCCCATTGAGCGTCATCCCAACTAAGTTCATCAGTCATTATCTTGCCAATTTCATCTATAAAGGTTTGCATAACGGCTTCGGCGTGATGTCTATTCTTAGCCTTGATGTTTGTAACAGAGATAGCAAGGTCGCAAGAATAGTAATCTGCATACATTGTTGGGTCTTCCATTGTTTGTGTTTCTAGGGTCATACATATTCCTTTTCATAAGCAGGTAGTGAGGTTACTACTAATTCTAGCATTTCGTCAGGGTGTCTGTCAAGCACCCAATTAAGGGCCTCTCCAGCAGTCTTAAAGTCAGAGGCGGTAGTGCTCTCCCCATAACCTTGAATAGTTGCTTCCCAGCAGTCAATACCACCAGGAGAGCAGGAGTAGTTCATTTCATATATTGCCACTTGTTTGGTCATATCTTAATTATAGCCTAGGGGACTGACAAATGGAAGGTTTGGGGAAAATGCCAAGTGATCGTAAAGATTTTTTGGTTTGATATTTTGGGGGATCTTTTATAGTCTTCGTAAAGATTTTTTAATTTGACATTTTTATGTCCGATATGTCTGATTTGTTCTGCACGTGGATTTTGCGATTCCAACGGGACTTGAACCCGTAGCCTCTACCGTGACAGGGTAGCGATCTAACCAATTGATCTATGGAACCTTGCGAGCAGTTTTAATTCTTGCTCAGGAATTTTTTGTTATGTCAGCGACATTACATTTTGTACAACTTTTAGCAAACGATTTTTTTCTGCGTTAATAGCAGGGTCAAATCCGCTTGCGCTTGCGAGAATGGATTCGTTAGAACCACCACGAGCAGAACGATACCAGTCAAGGCGTTCAGTTAAACCATTGAACGCACCCCAAGCGGTGTTAGCAATCATTCCGTTAAACTCACCTGTATAGATGTCGTTAATGGTATCAACTTTATTTTCCCATTTCTTGAAAGCACCCTTAGAATCTTTTTCAGGCTTAGGGTAAGCAGCAAGAATGATTTTGTTAAAGTCAGCAGCAGTGACTTCTTTTTCAATCATAGCCTTAGCCATAATATCAAATTCGTCCATATACTTATTAGCCATTCCAAGAGTTTCACGAGCAATCGCAACCTTACCGCTTGCGGTCTGTGTGTGACGAATCTTGAATGATTGCTTGATACCATTCTTTTTCTTGATTGAGCCAAGAGCAAGATTGAGAGTGTTAGCGCACACTACACGAACAGGTGTAATGCTTGCTTGAATAGCGATTGAGCCATCGTGTGATGTGTTGATGAGCAAATAAGTTTTTACCTTATCAGCAACACCAGTAGGGTCAAGAATTGTTTCACGCTCTAATGCTAACGCACCAAATACAACACGACCACCCTTAATTGAGCCAGCCGTTTCCCAACGACCACCGCCGTCTAGGATATGGTCACCAAATGAAAATAAATCTTCATTCTGTAATGGAACATAACGCTCACCAACGACACCAAGAATGTCTGTCTGTGAATTGTCTGTTGGGTTAGTACGCAAAACATATTGGTATGCCTTGTCGCTTGTTAGGTGTGTTGGTGTTTCTAAATCTTCAAGGCGAACATTCCACCCATTAAGATTAGCAGCAGATAACATTTCTGTTGTTGTTTTTTCTTCTGTGAATACAGTTCCCAATCCGTGCCAAGCAGGTTCTCTGAATGAGGCGAATGAGGTCTTGCCATTTTGTGTTTCTAAATCGTGAGCCACGATATTCCTTCTTTCTGTTGTTGATATTCTAAGTATAACAGTACGGACTGACATAAGTCAAATCGTATAAGCAATCAGGGGATAAATGGGACATTTCGTAACTGTATCGTAAATCACAATGTGATCTTGATCATGTGGATAACCTGTGGATAAGCCCCACGTGGAATTTTTCACGGAATAATGAGAGAGCAGTTTATGTAGAGACATGCTCAGGTCCTTTAGTAGCCCCCTACTAAATATCTATTCTGTCAATAGATGAAGACAACCAAGAAATATTATCTGAGTTGTATTGAACGGTATCAAAATCAATATCGTGAATTGCATTCTGTGCAGACTCTTCATCACGAGCATTAACAGTGACTGAATACATAACTGTAACTTCAACTTCGAATTCTGTTGTTAACTCAAAGCCCATAATTTCAGCAATTGCTTCTGCCTGCTCTTCTGTTATGCTTTCATCTGATAATTCGCTAAGGGTCCATTCTTTCATTTCCTCAACCATACGATTCTTATCTGCAGAATCTGCATATGAGCGTTGTGTTACTTTTTGGATGTGCTCCTCAAGTTGTTGAATGCGTTCTTTGTTTTGTACAAGAGTTGTTTCTAAAAACTCTCGTGTCATATAGTGATTATCTATTACTGGCTGGTCCATTGGGGGCCTCTTTCTGTTAGTTGGTTGAATTTAATTATATCGCAGGGTACTGACAAATGTCAATTACCAAGATGATGAGTAATAGAATGATAACTTATCTACTTCAGGCAAAGCAAATACTCGCTCTAACTGAGTAATAGTATTAGTAAGGTCGTTCCAATACCATTCATCAATATCTGTTCCACCAAAGAAAAATCCTTCTTGTGGTGGCAATAGGCTTGGGTCTTTATTTTCTAAAGAGTGCTTACATAGAGCAAGCAATTCTATTAGTTTATCTTGTGAGACATAGTATTCACCGCAGTTATCATTACCATTTTGGACTTCTCTTACGAACCAAGAGTGTATCTGATTAGCCTTGCGCCAATAGGCACAAGTGACTTCTACGCTTGCTCCATAGATATCTGTTGCGACATCTGTGAGTTGGGTTATTTCCATTAGGTCGTTAAACTTAGGATATACGGCTTCAGGTGAGTTGTAAGATAATTCATCATTATCCTGTAGGGCTTGCCAATTAACTTTGGCCAAGTGCTTTCTTGCGTTTAGATACATATCTAATCCCATTGGGGCTCCTTCTTGTTGTTTATATTAATTATACTGTGGGGGTCTGACATTTGTCAAGTGCCCTGGTGATCGTGGGGGAGGAGGAGGTGAGCAGTTTAGCAACATACTCAGGTTGTTAGATTATTTAGAGATAACGAGCAACCGCATTGTAAGTGCTGGTGCTAACTACTTCCTCATCTGTCATTTTGAGAATACGAATTGCGTTAGACATTTCATCTACCATCTCGTTGTATGAGTGGCGGTGGATTTGCTCAAAGTTGCGCTCAGGTTCAGCAGGAAAGTTTGTTCCGCTTTCTACCTTGATGTCAAAGTCAATGTTAAGAGTTTTGTTCCACTCACGATAGTTAGTGCGTAGATTTTCTGCCTTTGAGATTTGACTAATAGCATACTTTACTAATTGTTCGTTCCAAGCCTTGTATGCTTCTTGATACTTTGCTTCGTTCTCATCTTGTGTTTTGTAGTTAGCCTGTAATTCTGCTAACTTTGTTTCTAGTGCGTTGATAACTCTCTGTGTAGGTATCTTTACGCTAATTGCTTTTCCTCTAGCCATTGGGTCTGTTTCCTTTTCTTTTAGTAGGGGTTTAATCATAGCACTTTGCTCTGACAAATTGTGTGAGCAGTTTTTATTCTTGCTCAGGAATTAGTAATTAGATTACTTAGCCGTCCAAGTTGTATAACGGGTTGCGCCATTTACATCTAACTTAACACGAACATTACCATTTGCCTGTGGGCTAATCTCTGTGATTACTCCGCTGACTTTTGATTTCTGTGTTGTAAAGGTATCGCCTACCTTGTAAGTTGCTGTTGCTACTGCCATTTTTTTCTCTTTTCTGTTTAGGGTTGTTATTTGGTTATACCTAAGTATAACATTTTGGGGAAAGAAATGTCAAATCCATTTCTAACATTTCTCACATTGTGAGATTATTTGCTTGTCTTGACCATAGCAAGGCGTTGTGCGCCATTTGCCAAGATTAGACTAACTCTGGTAACCTTATTAGACATTGGTGTAAAACCTGCGATACGACCTGTAACGCCTGTCTTGCTGGTTGTGAATAAATCACCAATTTGGTAAGTGTATCCGTGAAGTGTCATTGGGTCTTGCCTTTCTGTTGTGGGGGTGAATTGCTTATAGTATAATTCTAGCAGAAAAATGTCAGAAATGCCAATCCAAGGGGGGGTTTAGGGTGTGTCCTTAATCACATCTTAAAAGCGTGTCGTAACTTGACAAATCAAATTTTTGCCCACGTGGATCCCTGCAATTTTTATTGGTGAAAAAATAAAAGTATTAACAACCAAATTAAAAATATTATTTGCAGAGAATTCATTTATCTCATTTCTTAGTCGCAGAAAAAATTATGTCACTCTTAGAGTATACACAAAGCGAGCAAGAAACGCAAGCAGAGCCAGCGGATGAAATAAGTGGAATTTGTTTATTATTCTCAGGACATTTAGCAGCAGGCTTACCAATCATTTCTTTTACATCGGCTTGACCTATAGCAAAATTCTTAGCAAGGTATGCCATACGAACACCGCTATTAATTTTTAGATCAACGGCAGTTTTAACATTCTCACTATCAGCAGAAAAATACAATGATAGATTAGATACATCCTTAAGAATAAGAGCAGCAGACTTTACACGAGTGTATACCCAGAATTGAACATCCTCGTGCTTATCAATAACTACTTTCCAGGCATATGCGTAAGTGTCATTAAAGAAATCTCCGTCCCAGTGGATACGGAATAACTTAGGAGCGTCTTTCTTGATACAATCATTCTTGAAATCAACAATCATTTCATTAAGTAGTCTTACCATAGTTTCAGCGTCTGCGTCTTTTAGCAGGGCCCAATTGTGTAGCAGGTTAACCTTTACGGTTGGGAATACCTTTTCGAGTTTTCCTGCGTAGCATACGCTTTCACAAACACTAGTGGCACCAGGGCACGAGAAAGCCTTTCCAGCAGGTAGGCCAAAGGTATTTGCGATACTTGCTTGTTTTCCATTAGGGGTGACGGCATTAGCAACCTTTCTATCTTTAGATCTTTTTAGTTTAAGTGTATTAGTAGTCAAGGCCTAGACTCATTTCTAGAGCAATATCCTCATTATAGTGTGCGGACATTTCTTCTAGCAAGCAATGAGTACATTTTTCTTCATATTCATCAACCGCATTTTCACGGCATTGAGGGCAGGTTGTTGCGTAGTATTCATCAAAAAATTCATCTGCGATATTTCCCATAGGGGCTATTCTCCTTTTTCTTGTTTATCTAATTGTAGCATTTCTGACTGACATTTTCTACCCTTGCGAGTATATTTCTTTTTAGAGGGTACGGCAGAGGCAGCGTTGCTACGGCGTAATTCCATAAGCCTGCGTAATTCCTCTGGATTTTTCTTCATAAATTAATCTTATCATACATAGGGAAAAAATGTCAAATCTTAAACTGTGATAAATCTCACAGGGCGGGACGTGTAGCACGTGGCATTTTTGTGCGGGGAAGCACACAAAAATACTTTAACTATTCTTCATCTTCAATAAAAACATAAAACGGAATTGTATCAGTGTAACTATACAATACAACTTCTCTTTCACCAAATTCATTTTGAGTTTCTACTGAATAGTTATCTCCTGTTGAATCACTTTCTAAATAAATAACTTCAACAATGTCATCAGCAACTTTTATTAAATCGCCAATCATTAACTGGCTTGGTGTTAGATCATCAGCGTGAATTAATTCCATAGCAATCATTGTATCAGACATTTAGCATCTCCAATTCTGCTTCTGACATCTCTGCCCACTCGTTTCCACCCATTAGGTATTCTGGCTCGCCAACAATTGACTCGCAATCAGAAAAATCAGGGAATTGGTAATTGCGTACAACTTCCTCAATGTCATTAGTTTCAATGTAAAACTCATGAGTCATAGTTAGTTTATAGGTTTTGCTCATTATTCGTTATCCTCATCTATTTCTACGCAATCCATAAAACACTCTTCGCAAGTGTCTTCCATTTTTGTGTAATCGTCTTGATTCTTACAATCGTGTTTAAGGCAAGGGCATTTATTTATGGGGGCTAAAGTCATCATTAGTCTTCATCCTCGTATTCATCTACTGGGTCAATGAACCATGATAAGTGGTGTTGGTCTACAATAGCATGAGCAGGGGCATGGCTCATACCCTTATAGAATACGCCTTCGGGCATAGCAATAAATCGATCAAAATCCTCATCATAGTAAGCATCGATAGCATCAATACAAGGCTGAACCATGCTTAGTGGAACGGGTGGGTAGTGATTACCCTGTAAGTGATACGCTAATTGCGTTTCTAAATCTAATACTGAGTCTGCTAATCCAATTGCTGTTACGCTTCCCATTATTTATACCTCTACGCTTTCGTTGTTGTTAGTTAATTGCTTTATGTCTGCGACATAGACATTATCTTTATTTATTCCATACTTTAATTGGAATTGAAAGACATCAATGGCTTCATCATACGACTCTGCCTCGACATCTATGAAAGTATTAAACTCAAAAATTTCCATTACTTAGTCACAACCCTTCTGCCTTCACGATAAAATACTTTGGTGTGGAGTTTTCCACTAGGCTCTGAGAAATTAACTGTTGCGTATTCATCAGCAAATCCCCAATCTGTAAAACTATTAAAGACGCTAACTGCGGATAGTGCGTCTTGATAACGCCCTGTCCAATGTGTTGGCTTGCTATCATAGGATACTGTTACTGCGTATAGGTATTCGTTATTCATTATTCTGCCTCTTTCGTTGTAAATAGTGCGCCTTCATTAAGTAAGCCTAACTCTAAATTAAACAATTCATCAGGTGTAGCAGACTCCAAGTCTACCCACCCTGCGCCTTCATTGTCAATTCTAAATATTTCTATGTATCCCATTAGTGTTGTTCCTCGCAATTCTGTGTATAGTCAAACTCGTGGTAATAGCAACCCATAGCCTCGCCGTGGGCTTTACAAGTGTATTTAAATTGTGACTCATCACAACAAAATCTCATTTCATCTTTAATTAAATAAAACTCATTTTCGTCAATGTATTCTTTTATCATTACGCACCAACCTTTACTGCTACTGTTGCCCAAAAGTTTTTGATACCTCTTGTTGAGCGAACCTCAATAGCATAAGCCTCAAAATCTGAACCATAAAAAATTTCTGGTCTTGGTGTTGCGTATTGGATAACGCCTTCATCGTGGCGAGAGTGTGAGCGGTAGTGCTTGCCTACGAGTAGGTCTTGTATTGTGTAAGGTTTTGCTGACATTAGCAACCTGCTTTCTTTTTTGTTATTAAATCTATCCTACCATTAGGGTCTGACAAATCTTTCTTATTTATTTTTTCTTACTATGTAAGTCTATTTTATTTTTCATAAAATATCAACTTACTAGCCAGTAAATCCAAATAGTGAGACGCTCAAGTCGTGTGATTAATCTCACAAAATCTCGGGCGTGTCGTACACAACTTCTTAAACACCTGTGGATAGGCCTGTGGATAAGTTCCACGTGAAATTTTGAGCAGTTTTTATTCTTGCTCAGGAATTTATTTTATTTTTCAAGTCGTTCAGTTCGCAAAGCAACTTGAAGTCTGCGAATTTCTTTTTGTTGTTCTACATTTTGTTTCCAAAATAATAACATCATTGAAAGAGATCCAGCCAAAGCAATTACAATTGCAATTAGTGTTCCATTATCTAAAATCATTTACTCATCTCCAATTCTTTATAGCAAGCAAGAGCAAATCTGTTTGCGTCAAATCTTTCGTTATCACTTTCAAACATTAAAGAAAATTCATCTACCAAATCAGCAAATAAAATTTCTCCTTGTTCATCAAAAACAGATGTAGCAAAGTAATTGCTAAGAATTTCGGCAACCTTTACATAGTCTTTACGAGTCATCATTATTCGGCCACCTTTAGAATTGCGTAGGACCCATTGGCGTTGATTTCATCAAGGACAGGACCGAGAGCAGGCGCAACCAAATCTTTTAGCATACCTTCAAGCATTGCTATTAAATCTGAGTGAGGAATAGCAAGTGCTGACTTTCCTATTGGGTGATTTTCGTCAAACTCTGTGACGAACTTTAGAGAGTGTTCTACTTTTACCATTTATTTTATTTCCTATTCTTTTAGTTATTGTCTAATAAATTATCTTGAGCGATACCAAAATCGCAAGAGCAAGTTTCTACATCATAGTCAAAATCATTTCCAAAAAAGATTAGACCTGTTGAATTACATTCCTCGCAGGGAATTGTTAAGACGGAGTTTATCATTAGAGAACCGCCTTTCCTCTTAGAACACCGCTAACGCCTAAAGCGTCACACGACATTTTTACAGATACGCCAACAGGTAATTGTGTTGGGTAAGTTGAGATGAATTGAGCAACCGCACCACGAGAAGCGAGAGCGATTTTTTTGGTAGAACCTGAAAAGGTTTCTAGTGTTATAGTGTAAGTCATTTTGACTACCTTTCGTTTGTTTGTATAGTTAAGTATAACAGGGGGGTCTGACAAATTGGGCACTTATTTGCTTAGGCTCACTGTGATACTGGTCACATTTATTTGCTAAGGCTCATTGCTTATTTATCTTTATTTAATTGTTATAGTAGCAATACTAGCAGATAAAAGTCAAAAAGTCAAATCGACACGCCGTAAAATGGGGAAATATTGGTGTGATCTTAAACACATTAGTTATACACAGCCTGTGGAAAACGCCACGTGGAAAAATCGCAGTGTTTTATTTCTGCGATCTTTTTTATTTATTCTTTTACAAATAAATAAAATCCATAAAATAAACAAATAAAAGAAAACCAAAACAATGCGTTACCGCTTACAAAAAAGTTACTCATTTGTTTTCCTCAATTTCATTTAGTAATTCCCAAAGTACTGGTTCTAATTCTAACGCTACTGCGTCAAGTTTTTCTTGTAGTGTTTTCATTACTGAACCAACCCTTCGAACCATTGAGAAAATCCACCTGTGAAAAATACTTCCTCACCTTTGTGGTTAGTGAGTGTTGCGATTACTGATTCAGTTTCATCATTAACCTCAAGCATTTCTTTAACAAGAAAGTTTTGATTATTGGAAATAAACAGTTTTCCAACAGTTACTTTATTTATTAGTGTCATACTCATTATTTAACTCCTTTGTATAAAAAATCCCAAGCCTTACGGCACATTAAAATTGACTCACAGTTATCGCAACAGATAGAGCCGTGAGGGTTAAGGTTTATGTCATAGACATCAACAAATGTATGTGTCTTTCCACATACGGAATCAAGGCGTAGCATAGTGCTCATTTATTTTCTCCTTCGAATAATTCTTTACACTTATTAGGATTTTCCCAATGAGGTTGCCCTTCGTGATACAGGGCGGGGGCTAATACAACCTGACCGCAAGGGCATAGGTTCATTAAGCCTTTAGGGTAATCGCTTACAGTAGCGAATTTAGTCCAAATACTCATTTAGACACCACCCAATCTGTCCACATAGGTAGACGCTCAGGGTCGGTATCGTTATACCAACGCTCAATGTTTTGTTCACAATCTTGGCAGAAAGTGAATTGCTCATCTCCAATTTCGGAGATAGCGGAAAGCATAGGGTTATGCTCTTTAGTTTTTGTTAGTGTAGTCATTTTGACCACCTTTCTTTAGCGGATTTCTTTACCGCTTGTTTTTCTTTATACTGTAAGTGTAGCAGGGGGGTCTGACATTTTGAGGGGTACAAATAGGGTAAATCGGACATTGTGAGGTGTATCACATATGAGGTAGGTCACATTTTGAGGGGGGAATATAACAATTTCATAACAATAGTAATTTAATCGGTGTGTCGGCTTGACAAAAATGCCACGTGGACGATGTGGTGTAAATCACATACGACACGCCGTGTTAGGACTTGACTTTTCGGGTATTGTGTGATAGTATTCTACTATAGAAAATAAAGAAAGGAATTCAAAATGAATTCACTAACATTAGAACAAAAAATCGCTAAGGCTGCCCATATGGTAGCAAATGGAGAGACAGTATCCTTTAGAGGAGCCTCTGCCGATACATACATCAAGGTTGAGCGTATGGCTAACCGCATTAAGCAGGAAAGAGAGTTTCCTCAGTGCCCTTGCGGTGAGTGTGACTAAGCACACACCAACACACCCCCAAATAGGGCTGGTTTTGTCAGTCCCCTAGTGTAGAATACTAAGTATAAGAATCAAACAAAGGACAGTAAATGATAAAAGATGAACTAAGAGATGAAGCCGTTAAGTTAGCAAAAGAGAAGTACGGCGATAACTGGTTAGCAGGTCTATGGGGTTGCGCTGGTGTATTACTAACAGAAAAAGATTTCAAGGTTATTATTAGCGTTATGGAGAAATAAGAATGAACCCATTTACAGCAGTCATTGATTGGATAGATGAGAATGGTGACTTCGGCGCACCAATAGGAGCGTTTATCGGAGTAGTTATAGCAATTACACTATGTTTTATATTCGGGGGTAATTAAATGATAAAAGCAACACTAACAACAACAATGGGTACTACTAAAGAGATGTCATTCAATACTAAGGAGCACCTACTAGAGTTCATTGAATTGTTTGAGGCCACACTACCACTAGGTACGGCAGTCAACATTGATGCGCCACTAGTAGGCATCCATAGTGGGTGGGTACAGGGTAAGGCCCCTAAAATCTAAGCAAGAAACAGATCAATGAAGTAGTGTGTCTGTTATGGGCGCACTATTTTTTTGTTTGTATTTTCTGTATAGTATGTATCATACATCTGGACAAAATATTCAGATTTTAGGCTATATGGGTTTTACAAAATTATTCAGAATTGTGCTATAATGGTTTCATGACCGAAACTACAGAAGCAGGCAATCCAGAGCAATGCTGCCTTGGCTGCACATGTGAAGCAATTCACAAGTCAAAGCCACTAGAGGACTAAAATGGGTATCCTGGACAATCTAGAAAACGCCTGGGATGCAGACTTTTTATTTGAATCCAAACCTATGCCAGTAACAGATAACATGGGTAGAGAAGAGCCTAACCTGGCTGTAAAATTATTTTCAGAAACCTGTTGCACCGATTGTAGTTGCAAAAATGGATAGCGATCAACAACAACTAACTACAGAGCAAGCACAAGCAATTTTATTATTTCAGATTGAGCAGAAACTAAGGTTTGCTATTGCAAAACAAGTTGAGAATAAATTTCACGGTATGTATCATAACGCATCACACGATATAGCACATTTTATAAGAAACAGCGCTTAAGGGTAATTAGATCCATCGTGTTGCTCAACATCACCAAATAACTCTGGGTTCAAAATAACTGGTTTGTCGACAGTTCCTCTAACAAACGAAGTAGAAAAATATCTATAGCCATCACTTGTAACTTCTGTGGTTCCATGTGGTATATTTCCGCCATGCATAACTAAAGACCTGGCTTTTGGTTTGTGAGAAAAATCCAGGGACGGATAATGTATCTCTCCACCTAAATAATCGTCATTATAGTATATAACAATCCCATAACGAATATAATAGTCAATTTCTTTGTTCCAATAGTCCTTATGTACTTCCATAAAGTTTCCACTTGGATGTCTTTGCAACGAAACATGGTCAAAGTATAAAACATCGTCAAACAAGGTTTTTACTTTGTCGCTAATTTGATAAAAGACTGATGGTAGTTCTCCTATTTTTTGCTTTCCAAAAAAGAAACCTTTTTCGTATTCTTCGTCATAGGATTTCCACCATTCAGCCTCATCTAAGGTTTTGCAATAGTTCAAAACCTCTTCTTGCTCTTGGATACTTACAAAGTCTTCAATCTCGTAAATGTCGGGGGATAGAAGGTTAACCTTCACTGGCTAATTCCCACATACGAATATCAACAAACCCATAACGAGATAGATCTGCCAACTCCTCAGTATCTGCTTCAATAACAAGTCTTACATTTGACTCGACATCAAACCCTGGCTCGTACTCTTTTTGGGCATTTGCCAGATATGCTTCTTGAATCTTTTCTAAAATTGGTTTGTAATAAAACTTAGGCAATTACGCCACCTGCTTGCAACTTGTCGTAGATGTTTGACATCATAAAGCCAAGGCTTGGCTGTGATTGCTCAATTTGAGCCTTCAGCGCTGTCTCATCTAGTCCAGCCTGGAGACCTAATGCAAGATTGTCTGCATTGATGCTTTCTAGCATAAGTGTTACTGCTTCTTCTTTTGTCATACCCATTTCTTTCTCCTTCTCTAGGTTATCTATTATAGCACTAACTCGCTTTTTGGCTATTTCGGCTTGTGCTGATGAAGCGTCATTATATATTGCTTTTCTTTTATTTTTTAATGTTGATATAGCCACAGTGCCTGTGCCACCAAAGATGTCTGCTACCGTATCTCCTTCTTTTGAAAAAATCGGGACCAGTAAATCAGACAATTCATGTGGAAATGAATCATACACAAATGCAATGTTGTTATACTTAGGAACATCCACATCAGATGGAGTCCAATCCTGGTTGATAACAAAACTATTTAATCCTGCTATAGGATATTGAAAATTTTTACTTTTTGTTATGTGCAAAATAAGGCTTGTCTCGCTACCTGTTATGGAATTTACAAAATAACTTTTCTCAAAGTTCCAAAATAAAGATTTATTGATTACAAGGTTTGTATTTTTTGCTATATCAGAGATAACGTGAAATGACATAAAATCATTTGGCAATAATAAAAGTATGCTGCCAGAATCAGTTAAGGCATCTTCCATATTTTTTATACATGTGAGCATAGATTGATAAAAATCCTCTATATTATCCGTATTGTGAAGTTGTATATCAAGATCTCCACCATAATGCTCTCTATGAGTATTAAAAAATGGCGGGTGAACCAAGAATAAGTCTACGCTTTGTGGCGCAAGAAAAACCTCTCTGGCATCCTTACAATAAAACTCTATTTCCACTCTATCTCCTGATTATATGTAATACTATACTCACCTGTGAATATCTCTGTTCTATTATATCACTGCCTCGCCAAGTTGGCAAACTATAACCATGGCCCGACTATATGATCGTGCTTGTCTTCTAGCGAAATGTTAGACCTCTCTTGGAATTGTTCGTATAGTTCATAAGATCCTATTCCGTAAACCCCTAAAGACTTCTCGCCAGACAATATTTTTGCAGCCCTAAAATATGATTTTTTATTCAGATCTCCCCATTTTGAGTTATCTTGCCAGTGAAGATTTCTTTTATCGCTATCGTAGTTATCATTATAGGCATGCCACATATAGTGAAAAGAAGGATTGATCAGTTTAACTCCCCTGGTGTAAAACCTTAAAGCAAGGGTTGGCTCTTCGCCGATAAAGTACAATTCCTTGTCATATGGAATGGCTTTTATTATTTCTGACTCACAAAACAAAGAGTTCGCACATAAAAAGTATGCTTCATACCCATATTCAAAATAGTCGCATTCATACCAAAATGGCTGTGGCATGGTATCTTCATCTTTCCACCCCATCGCACCCCTCATTGGCTTATCTCCAAAACCATAAAAATTTTCTTCTCCAGTTTCATGATTTCTTTTAAAGCCTTTTGGGTGCATAGTAAAAGCAATTGCCGAGTTCCAGTATTCCTTGCACTTTATATAGTTTTCAACTACAACCTTGTCCCATCCATCTATAAACCTGGAATGAGAGTCTATCTGTAAAAAATAATCGCTATCAATATCCCTAGATGCAATCTCTCTGGCCCAACAAGCACCCTTGCTTTCGGTAAAATGATACTTAAGGTATTTTATTTGAGACTTTGGGATAAAGGACAGATTAGGATGTTCATATCCATCTGCCTGTGAAATAATTGAGAAAAATATCCTATCTTTATATTTTGCATTGTAGTATGCACTTCTAACTGTATTTTCAAGGTCAGGATCTCTGTAACTTGCAATAGAGATTAAAATTGTTTTTGCTTTTGCAGGAACAAACCTGCTACCAATTAACGGTACCTTAATCATTTCCAGTCAATTTCCTCATTATATGTAACGCTATACTCTCCTGTAAATATCTCTGCATAAGAGATGATATCTCTATTATACCTTACAAGGGTATTTTTACCGACTTTGTCACAGAGGTACTTCCTACCACTAGTTAGTCTTTCAAACTTCATCCCCTGCTCTTCTAGGGCCTTATTTAAGGTATCCAAATATCGTTCCTTGCCATATCGTTTTGATGTAAAAGATTGATCAACATAATCAAATCTTGCTTGTGCATCATTTCTTTTTGCAATGTCCGAATTGTCCATTATGTACTGTACTGCAGGATGATTCATCCGTGTAGACCAATTTCGCATGTTGTCGCTGTATTTCTCCATGTTCTTGAGAGTTGAGTCAGCGAAAGCCATGCGTATAAGGTCTTGTTCGGAGAGATCAGCCTCTATTGCGAAACTTATCAAAAAGGCGGTTGCGAAAGGAAACTTGTCGCTATATGTCGAAACGCCGAAGTGCACATTTGGATTAAACGACTCGACGGACATATTATCTTCTAAGAGTCGCATATGATTGCCGAGAGATACAAACTCTTGTCGATTCATATCGCAGTCGACGAACAAGCATTTCTCTGGATCTATGTTGTCGGCGAGACATAAAAGATTCTTATCGTACGAACCCACTATTTTCGAACCGTTAAAACGCTCTAATAATTTTGCGGTCATAAAACCATCCATGTCAGGAGATATAATAAGATTTGTCGAATGCTCCAAGGTGTTAAGTATCTCTGTTTTCATTTTATTCAAATACTCCTGTTATAATAATATAGTTATGACAATACAAGACTGGGCTTCCTTAATCGTAGCGATACTTACAATTGTATCATCAATCGCCTTTGCAATCAAGTGGATGGTAAAACATTATCTCAGCGAACTTAAGCCCAATTCTGGGTCATCGATGAAAGATCAAATTTCGAGATTAGAAGCCGCTGTTGACGACCAAAGAGTAGATTCAGAAAGATCCAGAGATCGCCAAGAAAAGAAACTTGACGAGATGTACAAAATGTTGCTTGATCATATTATTAAATTTGACAAGAAGTAATTAAAATGATACCAAAGATTATTTGGCAAACTCACGAAAACAAATATAACGATTTGTTACCATTTCAAAAAGACATTACAAATACTTGGAAAAATCTAAATCCAGGATGGGAATATAGATATGTCGACGGCATTGAAAGATCTAATCAAGTCAAAGAGTATAGCGAATTCCTGCATAAATATTATCTTGAATCTGACAAATTGCATCAATCAGATATCTGGAGATTAGTAGCAATATATAATAACGGTGGATTTTATGCAGATATGGATTCTATATGTGTTGAAACAATTCAAGATTCTATTGAAAGAAAATATAAAGGAGAAGAGATTGTATGTTCTCCAATAGGGTTCCAGCACTACGGAATTAACAGTTCAAATTTTGGAGCAGTTAAAGGTAGTAAAATTATAAAGTCAATAATAGACTCTTTGTTTTTACAATATAAAGAAATAAAATTAGAAGAGGTCAAAAACCTTGGTTTTGGGTTTCCAGAAAATTATACCTTTTCAGAAATATGTGAAGAAAACAAAAATTTGGTATCATTTAACAAAGACTATTTTTCACATGCTTCAGAGTATAAGACTTTGTTTAACAGTAATGTAGAAGTTGTATTTAATAAAGAGAAGGTTAATTATCAGACACTTTGCACTAATATGAATTGGCCTATATACTATATATAAAGATAGTTTTTAAAACTATAAAGATAGTTCTTTTTTCTTATATATATTAAGTATACACTATCTCTAATCTGGCTAAAATAGACTTATGGTAACAAATCGGACATTCTCTATTATAACAATTTGATAACTTTAAATATCAATGTCCATTTTGTCTATTATGGTATAATTTTATTACTGGCTAATACCTTGGTTTGTCCTATACCCACCAATCAAGGTATTAGTCTTTTTTATGGTATAATCACATTATGACTATGCATGGACCAGAAGTTTTTGGAGCAGATCCAGCCAGAATTAAATGGCAAATTGTTAGAGGCGACACCTCCCCACTTCGTGTTGAATTTTTAGATGATGATGAAACCACATATTTTGATACCTCTGATTGGACGTATGAGGCTACTTCTTATGATCCTCAGTCTGATGCTCTTGATTCCCTGGAAATTACACCTGGAGCAGGATATGTAGACATTATGGCACCAGCATCAATTACAGAACTATGGGGTACTGGTTATAAAACAATAGTAACAGAACTAACCTTTGATCTACAGGTTACAATTGACTCAGACACAGTCTGGACCCCTCTGATTGGAACCATCTCAGTAATTGGCGATGTTACGGGTAGCCTATAATGGCAGTAGTAAAAATTACAACCCCTAGACCTGAGTTACCATCAGTAGTTAGAATTAAAAACAAAACTTTTAAAGTAAATAAATAATCCCGTGAGATAATGTCCTTATGGCTGCTTCTAAATCTATGGACTTCCCTGGTGCAAAAAAATCTTCTTATGCTGCTCAAGTAGAGCAAAGTCAAACCTCTACATATCAAGAAAATACTCTTTCATTTCTACCAGTTCCTGGACCACAAGGTCCTCAAGGACCAGCAGGAAGAGATGGTAAAGATGGATTGCCAGGTCCTATAGGCCCAGAAGGACAAAAGGGGCAAAAGGGAGAAAAGGGAGCAACTGGACAAAACGGATTAAGTTCTTTATCTTCTTCAGGACAACAATCTGGCTGGGCCTCATATGAAAACACTATTGACAAACCAATAAAACTTGGAATTTCTCAGGGTGATGATGGATGGGTAACATTATTGTTAGACACAAAAGATAAAAACCAAAATGAAAAATACCTTCCAGAAGGATGTACTAGTCTTTGGAATAGCCACCAGAGAGCCCTAAACTTCCACGGCATAAAAGAAGGCTCCCAAGTATCAGTAACATACAACTTTGAACTAACAACATATACATCAAATACAGAGGTTTGGCTAAGAACGTATTTTGCAAGCAATGATCAGGAGTTTGTCCAGTTTGTAGGCTCCCTTAAGTATCAAAACACATACAACCTTTCAGTTACCCAAAAGATCTTTATTGAAAATACTGCCATGTGGGGTAATGGTGCTGTTCCTCAACTTAGAACAGACTTTGATGCTTCCGTAATATTCAATTCTGTCTACGTCAGCGTGGTATAATAAAACCATGGCATTTCCAGCAACCTATGACTTTAATTACTATAAGGGTGACACCTTTGAGTTTCGTATCTACCCGAAAAAAGACGATGGAACGGCCCACCTTCTAGGTGCTTTTACAGTACCAACTAACTTTGCTAATAATCCAGATTATGTTTTAGATGTTTCAGCGCCATACGATAGTGCTCAATTTACAATATCTACTGTTCGTGGATCTGCAGGAGTACCAATTAAATGTTTTGCTAAAATATCAGACGACGGAACATTTGTTCAATGTGCAATTAGACCATCAGACGGAAATCAACTTAATGCTGGAACAGAGTATGTTTACGATGTTGAAGTAAGAGCAGCACAGGGAAATTACGAAAACCCATTTTACGAAAAAGTATATACATTGATGACAGGCAAAATAACAATTACCGATCAAGTTACTGGAGCAATATTGGGTACTCGTCCAACAATTTCAAACTATAACATTAAGGGAGTTCCTGCTCCAGTTAAAAATCAAACACCAGTTACATCGGTTTTTGAAACAGCAGAATATTCTGGAACCGTACTATGGTCTGGCTCTTTGGTTGGTGGAAAGTTTGCTGCATCAACCATATACACAGCAACCATAACAATAACTCCAAAACTTCCATATAAAATTGCTGGAACACCTGCTGACACATTTATAGTAGAAGGTGCAACTACTACAAATCCCGCCTATACAACAGACCCAGAATATACTTATGCAGTAGTAACTGCAGTATTTCCTGCGACAGGTGCTTAGCAATGGCAGATATTTTATTATCAAATGATGACATCTCAGTTCTTGGCGGACCAGTAGAAATAAAACTTGATTTAGATTTTGGACCAGTTGGAGATCGTGGAAGCATTATAATTGGTGTTCAAGGAGATCCAAGAAATGCATCTGTTGCAGCAGCAATTGCTCAAAATGTACAGGCCCTAGATCTTGCTGTTGATTACAGTCCAAGTTCAGATACTTATAGAACAGTTTTTCAATATATATCTACTCCATCAGGAACTCCCCAGTGGACACCTCTTGTTAGCCTTAAGACAGACTTCTATTCAGATGTTAAAGGTCCTTTTACACCAGTAAATGGAAAAATAACAATACCACCAATCAATGTTACAGACATATATGCTTTATCTGACGGAACTGTTAGTTCTTCTAGATTTAACATTCAGTATTCAATATCTTCTTCAGAAGCATCTGGACCATTAGCAACAAACCTTATAGTAAAACCACTAATTACTACACAAGGCTTTTTAGCATTACCACTTGAAATAAAGGGAGTAGAATATGTAGATGGACTCTGGTCAGATATGACTGGGCCTAAACTCGTCCATCTTTTTATTACGGTGGTATAATGAAAAAGGGTGATCTATAGTGGCAGCAGAAAATATTGACAATACCGTTAATGGTACTGGACTATTTAATGCCAAAATCCCTGGTCTTGGAGACGCAGCAGATATTCAGGCAGCCCTTAGACTATATCATTATGGATCTTATACATATGATGGTGCTAATACAAATGTTGCAAACCTTCCAAACCCATCAATAGCAAAATACCTTCAAAACCTTGTAGATGCCGATGCAGCAGAAATAGTAAATAGAAATGCAGCCATTACAGCCCATAACGCAGCCACAACAAATGTTCATGGCATAGCAAATACAGCCCTTCTTGCAACAAAAGCATATGTTGATTCTGGAATAGATAACTCTACCGTAAATCAGTCAACGCTTGCAGGAGTTGGAATTGACTGGAACTCAGGAACAGCCCAATTTGATTTAGAGGCACAAATTTCAAACTCATCTGTTATTATTGAAAAAAATAATAGTTTTACACTAGAATTATCTGACGTTAGCAAGACAATTCTTTTATCAACATCTTCACCAATGAATTTGACTGTACCTTTAAATTCTTCAGTGGCAATTCCAGTTGGATACCAATATCACTTTATTGAATTTGGTTCAGCAAGAACAACTTTTGTGCCAGCATCTGGCGTAACTATTAATAGTAAAAATTCACAATTATTTTTAGATGGAAGATATAGCAAGGGAACTTTAATAAAAGTTGCAACAGATAGTTGGATTTTGTATGGAGACATATATGAAGGTGTTGCTGTAGCAACTACTACAACCGCTGCTCCTACAACTACTACAACCGCTGCTCCTACAACTACTGTAGCACCTGCAACAACTACTGTAGCACCTGCAACAACAACCCCAATACCACCATTCTTCCCATACTTTACTCCAGCACCAACCTCTGAACCTGCAACTACAACAACTACAACTCCAGCACCAACAGGAACAACTCCTACAACTACTACAACTACTCCAGCACCAACAGGAACAACTCCTGCACCACTACCAACAATTAGTTCTTTCTCTGCTCAATGTGCAAATCCTGATGTAGGAGGATGTACAGACAGTTCAACACAACAGGCTATCTGGACAATATTTAACTATTCAAATGCATCATCTTATCAAATAACTGCGTCTCCTTCAACTGCTAATGGAAGCACTTATACAAGCAATGCTAACTCAGATACTGATAAATATCTTGGAATGGCAAACAAGGGAACAACTTATACTTTAACATTAACTGTTTATGCTTCTGACAATCAACAAGGAGCATCTGCTTCTTCAACAATAAGTTATACTGTTCCTAGCGGAGCAACCACAACTACAACAACTGTAGCACCAACAGGAACAACATCAACGACTACTACAACATCAACGACTACAACAACTACTCCAGCCCCAAGTTCAGGATATTTTGCATCGTTTTGTAGTAACCAGCAGCCAATGACTGACGGAGGATCTCAGTTTACATCTGTTGGAGCACTAGAGGCATGGATAAATGGAAACTATGTAAACCCAACACAGATTAGTTACCAGATTGGATCACCTCCAGCGCTGCCAATGTGTGATATTCCACCTGCAACAACTACTACAACTGTAGCACCAACAGGAACAACATCAACGACTACTACAACAACAACTGCAGCACCTGTAGTTTCTAGATATCGTGCTTCATTCTGCGGTGACGGAGCACCACAACAGTGGACAAGTAATATATCTTGTGCTGATGCATTTACTCAAGCAAGCGGTAACTTTACAACAATAACAAACTGGAGTTGTGCATTTGGAACATCTTATCCAGCAGAACCAATGTGCGATATTCCGCCAGCAACTACAACTACTGTAGCACCAACCTCTGCACCTGCAACTACTACAACTACTACAACTGCAGCCCCAACCGCTGCACCTACAACAACTACAACTACAACTGCAGAACCTTCAGTAGCAAGATCATCTTTCTGTACAGAGGGAATGTGTATGACATATGTAGGAGGATCAACCTGTGGAGCAAACCAGTCATTTGTTCTTGCAAACTATGACAATGTAAACAACTATACTTGCGTAGTTGGAACTTCAACACCAGCATGTCCAAGTTGCACAACTGCAGCACCACCGTTCTTTCCATACTTTGCTCCAGCAACTACAACCGTAGCGCCTACAACCACGGCAGCACCTCCATTCTTCCCATACTTTGTTCCTGCTACAACTACTGCAGCACCTACAGAAGCACCAACCGCAGCACCAACCGCAGCACCAA
>OFRA01000061.1_pt1 | contig 26276 bp, 19 predicted proteins | sample 1543001 | NCBI WGS metagenome assembly OFRA01 (sample SAMN07774221, study PRJEB24372) | wastewater metagenome | isolation source: Lake Maggiore Verbania | place: Italy: Verbania | collected 2015-12 | reverse complement strand
GACGCAGTAGAATCAGAGACTGCAATTAAGAAGTCTTCAGATCTTGGCCGATCAGAAGAAGTAACAATCAAAAAATCTAAATGGAACGGTTCTTTCCTCGGTTCCGTAAACGAAATATTCAACTAAGGTAGGTATAAAAATGAGCAATGAAACATTAGAAAAAGCCGTAGCCGCTGGTACTCAGCTATCAACAGGATTCGGTTCAGCAACTGGTGGAACAGGAGTACACACAGCGTCTGAAAATGGCAATGGTGGACTACTTAACCCAGAGCAGTCTGCTCGCTTCCTTGATTATATGTTCGACGCAACCGTTATCGGTAAGGTCGCACGTACAGTTCGTATGAAGTCAGACACAGCCGAGATTGACCGTATGTCCGTTGGCGAGAAGCTTATGAAGCTCGCATCACAGGCAGACAATACTGGTGTTAATTCAGCAGTAACTTTCTCAAAAATCTCTTTAACCACAAAGAAACTCCGCATGGACTGGGAGCTTTCAACAGAGTCTCTAGAAGACAACATCGAAGGTGCAGATCTAGAAGATCACATTGCACGTTTGATGGCAACCCAAGCAGGAAATGACATCGAAGATGTTATTCTTAATGGAAACGCAGCAGGCACAGACCCACTATACATGGCGTTTGATGGTGTTGTAAAGAAGGCAAAGGCATCAGGTCGTGTCGTAGACGCAGCAGGAGCCGCAGTATCACGTGAAGTATTTAACAAGGCGCTTAAGGCAATGCCACGTAAGTACAAGCAACGTCGTGGAGACCTTCGTTTCCTTGCTGGATCAAACTTGATTCAGGATTTCCTATATGCTAACAGCATTGGAACAAACCAAACAATCCCACAGGATATCGCTTCAAGCGTAATCCGTGGAGGAGTTGCACCACTAGGTGGACCTGCAGGATATGTGGCACCATTCGCATTCGGTATTCCGATTGTTGAAGTTCCACTTCTTTCAGAAACACAGACTGGTGACTACACAACACCAACAGGTTCACATGGAGATATCCACTTGACATTCCCAAATAACGTAGTTATTGGTATCAAGCGTGATGTAACTGTTTACCGCTTCTTCCAGCCACGTAAGGACACAATTGAGTACACAATGTATACTCGTGTTGGCGTTCAAATCGAGCAGGCAGACGCTTGGGTAGTTGTAAAGAACGTTAAGGTTGCTTCTTAATTAATTTAAGATAAAACCCTCGAAAGGCCCCTAATTAATTTTAGGGGCTTTTCATTTTAATTTATCAATGCTATAATTGAGTAACCTAACAAAGGAGAATATATGTCATTTGAGACATTGAAGGTAGCAGAAATCAGACAAATTGCAGAGGACTTTGCAGTTGATACTGATGGTATTAAGAGTAAGGCAGATATCGTAGCCGCCCTTGCGGAAGAGGGAGTCACTTGGTCTGTTTATCAAAAAACTATTAAAGATATTGAAGATGCGACAGACGAATTTAGCGAAAACGCAGAAGAGATAATCCCTAGATTTGATCCAAATGCTCAACCAGAAGATACAGTTTTAGTTAGAATGACTAGAGACAACTTCAGGTATGATATCGATGGATTTACATTTACAAAAGAGCACCCTTTTATTGCAATGACAGAAGAGAATGCTCAAGAAATTTTTGATAAGGAGGAGGGCTTCAGATTAGCAACTCCAAAGGAAGTTCAGGAGTACTACAACTAATCTAAGCCTATAAAATGGCAGAGATATACGTAAACAGCAATTCGCCAATCAAGACAAAGATCTATTGGGAGGGTGAATTAATTACACCCTCTGGTGTCGTAACTGCAAAAGTTTATGACATTACAAAAGATCCGACTAACGTCATACTACCGACAACTATATTGTCAACAATTAATGCAACGGCAGTAGAGACAGATATTGGCACCTATCAAATAGTATTGCCATTTTCGTATTCTTCATATCCTAGAAACTTTAAGATTGTCTGGCAGTATACAGTTTATGGCGGGGCAGTAGGAACTCATACTACATATGTTAATGTAGTAACTCCTTATGTCAACATAAACGAAGAGATTGAGTCTTTAAACTTTGGGGCGGATCCAAGTGATCCAAACTATAAGACATATGCAGATCTTCAATCAGCAGAGAGATACGCTAGAAAGATAATCGAAGATTATACAAATCAAGACTTCTATCTATATTCAGGCCAAGAGTCAGTATATGGAAATGAGTCAGATACTCTTCCATTGCCTTCTAAGCTAAATAAGATATATCAGATCTATTCTAATGATATCCTGCTTGTAAATAATCTTGTTACTCCAAAAGTAAACAACTGGCTATATGACCCAATTGTTTCAGAGACAGGATTTGGAATTAGAGTAAATAGAACTGACCTCCTAGACAACTCCGTATATGTTGCAAATGGTTTAGTTCCCCCAACAATTACAGATACATTCTACGGAGTGTTTTCTAAGGATGTTAAATATAAGGTAGTAGGACAATTTGGATGGGAGTCAGTTCCAGATAAGGTCCAGATTGCTACAGTTGAATTAATGAAAGACTACTTCTCAAAGGACAAGGTCTGGAGAAACAAGTACATTAAGTCCATCAAGACATTTGACTGGAGCTTTGAGTACAATGCATCGGCATCAAGAGGAACTGGCAATCTATATGTAGATCAGCTTCTTAATCCGTATGTCATTACTCAAATGGTTCTTATCTAATGTATGACCTCATTGATTCAGTCTTTCCGATGCTTATGGATGTATATAAGCAGTTTGACACACAAGATGAGTCTACTGGGGCTATAAAGAAAGAATGGCAATTTACTAGAACGCTACCATGTAGCGCAAAGGGTACAATAAGCAATTCCTCTTCTAGAACAGCAGGGGATAAGCAGGTCTTTTCAAACAAGTATGTAAACGATCAGGTTCTGCAAGTAAGAACTGCTACAAAGGTTACCTTCAGAGAAAAGATTACTAATATCAGAAATCTAGATGGCACAGTCATATGGGAAGAGATTAACTTCCCAAATAACACTGCTACAGTATTTGAAGTAATGGGAGTTACTCCAATGACAGAACCGTTGGGTGGTATTGTTGGTTACAACGCTACCATCAAAAGATCGGAGAGTCAGGTAATTGGACAGTAGCGTAGCGCTAATACAAGCGGCAAGTGGCCTAGAAAGATTAATGGCAGGAACAGTCCCAGGAATTATAAAGGACAGTACAGTCGCACAAATATCTGCATTCCTATATTATGAAGCAGCAGTCCTATCTAAACTAACATCAAATGCAGAGTTTAAGAATTTATTTAAATCAACAATATTTAATCAGATAGAAAAAGACTTTGGTCAATATATAGATGCTCAGGCAAGAACAAAGCCTAAGAGCCTTCACCACGTATACGAATGGAATAAGACAGGCAACCCAACAGCCAGACTGTTTGATTTATATTTAATAGATACTGGCGGGCTTTCATTTAGAATAGGCCGTGATTTTAAATTATCTAAATCAGCAGTCCCATCTAAAAACCCAAAACAAAAAAGAAGATATGTGTTTGCTAATAAGGCTTCCGTGATGGAAGAAGGAATGCCCATAGTAATTCGCCCAAGGTCAGCAGAGCGCTTAGTATTTGAATTAGATGGTGCAACAGTCTTTATGCCTAAAGGAAGCTCAGTGACCGTCAAGAGGCCTGGAGGCAAGGCGGCAACAAATCAGTTTGCATTAGCCTATGGAAGATTCTTTGGCGGGCAACTAGTAAACTCTTCAATAAAAGGCTCAGGATTCCAAAGACTATTTAATGCCAAGATCGCTAGAGCCCTTAATGTTCCAATTAATATTAAAAAGGTGCAGTATAGCTTCAGTGCTGGTAAAATAAGAATGCAGGCAGATGCAGCATTAAGCTCATCATTTGGAGGCTCACTATGACAGTAGATTATAAGATAGACGCAATGTTTGAGCTCCGTAAATTTTTGTGGGCACAATTAAAGCTCAACAATATGTTTAATCAGAACGACTATTACTCAGACAACCTTGGAACAGAGATAGTTCCTATTGTCCCAGTCCAGCAATTACCAGAAATGGATCAATTTTTAAACGGGAAGAAGCATATTGTCTATGACAAGATCGGCCTATCCTATGAGGAGAACTGGTTAATCTGTTGTGAAAAGGTTTTATTTACAATATACTCAACAGATATAACAGAGATCTATGAGATTAGAAACCTCATGACCGACCTATTTAGAAGAATGGACGATTCGGCAAATGATGTCAATCTAACAAAGAGTACAAATAATCTAATTTTCCACAGCATCCATATTACAGAGACTTCTCCTATTGAGCCATCTCAAGAGCTTCAGGGGTTCCTGTCAGCAGACGTAATCCTAGAGGTAAAGTACTCAAGAGTTACAGATAGGCTAGGAAGATTCGCCTAGTTGCTTTTAAAGACCTAATACAGTAAAATTGGACATAAGAGGAAATGAGCCTAGCCAGCTTGATTTAAAGTAAGTCAATATATATATATTTATTTAATGGAGGTTATACAACATGGCACAAAACACAGGTAATGCTAGAAACATTCTTGTTGGTGCGTCACCACTATTCTTGTCAGTAGAAGATTCTACTACATCAGGTTACGTAGAAAACATGGTTCCAGGAACAGCTGCAACAGGCTTAACTGGTCGCAATAAGACAGTCCCAGCATTTAAGAATGGTACAGCAGGTACAGGTACACCAGTAACTGGTTATGTAGCAGGAGAGTCATACACAGCTACTCTTAACGGAGTAGATGTAGACGCATCTGGAACAGCATCAGCAACAACAGGTGCTGCATACCGTAACGTAGGTTACACAAACAACGGTCTTCAAATTACTTACAACCCATCATACGGTTCAGTAACAGTAGATCAGCTTCTTGACTCAGCTAAGCTGTTCAAGGAGACAATGGAAGTTATGATTGCAACAGAATTCGCAGAAGGAACTCTTGAAAACGTTCTTGGCGTATTTGGACAATCAGCAGCAACATTATCACAAGATGGTAAGACTCTTGGTCTTGCAGCAGGTGCACTAGGAGAGGCTCCAGTTGAGCGTCAATTAGTTGCAGTTGGACAAGCTCCAACAACAGCATCATCATCAAAGACTGAGCGTGTATATTATGCACGTCGTGTTCTTTCTGTACAACAGTCACAGTTCTCTTTGGCTCGTAACGCAGCATCAACATTCCCAGTAACATTCCGTTTGCTTCCTTCAGGAGCAGCAGGAGACGCAGGCAAGGAATACGGCACAATCGTAGACCGCACCTGGCTATAATTAATATTAATTAATTAATAAAATTCCCCTCAAGAAATTGGGGGGTTTTTTATTGCCCTTATATTGTCAATATGATACAATAATTAAGACAAGATCCTAGGAGGATTAAATTGGCAACTACAGTATACGATGTTGAAGAAATTCAGCTACAAAATGGCGCAACAGTTAAGCTTAAGCCTTTAACAATTAAAGAGCTTCGTAAGTTTATGCAAGTCATTCAGAAGACGCAAGAAGTAACATCAGAAGATGAAACACTCACCATTCTTATCGAAGCATGTGCGGTGGCCCTAGAAAAGCAACTGCCTGAATTGGTTAAGGACAAAGACGCATTTGAAGACACACTTGACGTACCAACTATCAACCGCATCCTTGAAATCTGCGGAGGAATTAAGATGGACGACCCAAACCTACTAGCGGCAGCAGTACTGGCTGGTCAGAACTAGATCTAGCCGCTTTAGAAGGGGAAGTATTTCTTTTAGGTAATTGGAAAAATTACGAAGAACTAGAAGATAATCTTTCAATGCCAGAGATGGTCCAGACTTTTAAATCAATGCAAAAGACTGAGTCGGAGAAAAGGAAATTCCTAGCTTCAATTCAAGGTGTTGATTTAAACGAAAGCAGTAATGAAAATGAGGAGGGGTCATCCTTCGAAGATGTTAGAAGAAGAGCACTTGGTATAACCGCATCAGCAGATGATGTTGTTTCATTACAAGGTGGTTTTGCAGCGGAAGCTGGATTCGGCATTGGAGCAGGATTAGGATACTCTATAGAGTAACATATACATATGGCAGATAATTTAATCACGACCAATATTACCGCCAACGCAGACTTTACGAGTTTAAGAACTCAACTTGCTGCGACTACTGCCCAACTCTTAAAATTACAAGAAACAACTGCTGGCACTAACGCCAAACTTGCAAGTCAAATTGCAGTAATGAATAAGGCGTTTGCAACAACGCTTACTTCAACAGGTCAGTTTTCGCAACACTTTGTATCGCTTACTTCAGATGTAGAAAAGTTTGGCAGGAATTTAGATAGAGGCAGACTAAAGCTAAATGACTACTATCAAACCTGGAATGGGCATACAAGGAAAACCAGTAATCTAGTTAGAGACCTTGCTAAGCAGCAAGTAATGCTTCAGCAAGCAATCATTCAGCCAGTAGGCAAGAACGCCCAAGGCTTGATGCAGTACAACGTAATGGTTGCAAAAGGCCTTGATGAAGTAAAGAATAAAACGGCGATAGCAAAACAAGAGCTTGCCATCATGAACAAGGTTATGAATGATGGAGCAGGACAGCTAATTAACTGGGGTAAGAATACACAGTGGGCTGGTCGTCAGTTAACAGTAGGACTAACAGTTCCGCTAGCAGCATTCGGTATGGCTGCACAAAAAGCATTTAGAGAAGCAGATCAAGAACTTGTAAGACTTACAAAGGTTTACGGAGGACTATCTGCGGTATCTGCAACAGAGTTGGCTAAGGTTAGAAAAGATGTATCTGCTACCGCAAGAGAGATTGCGGGCTCGTATGGCATTGCTTATAAAGATACAATTGCTCTCGCAGCTGACCTTGCAGCAACTGGACAACAGGGGCAGCAACTACTAGAAGCAACAAAAGAAACATCTAGACTTGCAGTACTTGGTGAAGTAGACAGACAAGAAGCAATGAAGGCAACTCTTGCTATTCAAAATGCATTTAAGTCAAGCACAGATGAGCTAACACAATCAATTGACTTCCTTAACGCAGTTGAAAACCAGACATCAACAAGCCTTGCAGATTTAGTTGAAGCGATTCCTAAAGCAGGTCCAGTTGTAAAGTCCCTAGGTGGAGACGTAAAAGATTTAGCATTGTATTTAACTGCTATGAAAGAAGGCGGAGTAAACGCATCAGAAGGCGCTAACGCAATCAAGTCAGCAATGGCATCTCTTATCAACCCAACAAAGGTTGCTAAGGAAATGTTTACTGGGTTCGGTATTAATATTGATCAAATTGTAACATCAAATGCTGGCAACTTAACTGCAACAATTGTAGAACTTCAGTCAGCCTTAGATAACCTAGATCCCTTAAGCAAGTCAAGAGCAATTGAGCAGCTATTTGGAAAGTTCCAGTACGCAAGAATGTCTGCTCTATTTGAAAACTTAGGTAAACAAGGATCTCAGACTCTTCAAGTAATGGATCTAATGAAGGCAAGTGCAACAGACCTTGCAAACATATCATCACGAGAATTAGGAATGATGACAGAATCAGCCTCTGGTAAATTTAAGAGAGCCCTTGCTTCAGTTCAAGCAGATCTTGCATCAGTAGGAAATCAATTTTTAACAATAAGCACAAAAGTTTTAGAAGTTGTAGACGGAATTATTAAGTTCTTCCAGAAGCTCCCACAACCAGTAAAGACATTCTTAAACGCACTAGGAGGAATAACCGCAGTTGCTGGACCAATCATTATGTTGGCTGGTGTAATGGGTAACTTTATTGGATATGTTATTAAAGGAATATTCCACCTAAAACAACTAGCTCAGGGTGGACAGGGATTTAAGTTATTAACTCCAGAAATTATGGCAGCAGATGCTGCGGCAAAGGGTCTTGCTACATCATTTTATTCAGATACAGAAGCAACAGTTGTATTAACAAATGCAATAAATACTCTTGCAGCATCATTTGATAACCTTGAAATAAAAGCACAAGCAGCAAAGGTTGCAGTGCAACCAGGTATCTCAACAATTGCAGGAGGAGTAATAGCAGCAGGCGGACCAGGACAAAGAGTTGTTGACAAAAACAATCCTTTAGTTGGAGATCCATACACAAGAGATATGTCTCATATGATTCCTGCTCAAACAGGACAGCCAGGAACTATATTTGGAACTGTACCAGGAGCATCCCCAGTAAATGTTAGAATTGGCAAAAACCCACAAGCTTATATGAATCAAGATCTTCCAAGGATTCCAGGCGTTACATCTGTAAATGGAATATCAACAGGCGTTGTTGCACAAGAAGCAGCAAAGTGGCATGCAATGACAGCGGCAATTGCAATGCAATCAGAAGCGGAAATTAAAGTTTTAAAAGCAGAAGTTATGGCAACAGGAACAATTACTTCAAGCCTATCTGATTCTTATCAAGCACTTCTACCACAGTTCTCAGAAATTACAGAAATGGCAGCACTAGAAACTCAAGCAATTGTTCAACAACTGCAGCAAAGCAAAATAACCGTAGATCAAGCAAGAGCAAAAGTGCTACAACTAAATGCAACAGTAGAAGCAATGCTTGCAGAAACTACTGCATTGACCGCAGCAGGTATGGGAAGAACTGCAAACTTAACAACGGTTCCACTTACATCCCAGCCAGTAGTTGATCCAGCAACTGGAAAATCTAACATGAAAGAAATGTTCCATAAGGGGCCAACAAAAACTCTAGTAGATAGAATTGCAAGAGCACTCGGTGGAGTTAGAACTTCAGGTGCAGGATATAACATTCAAACAACAAAACCTAAGTTTGCAAAAGGTGGCATTGTTCCTGGAACTGGCAATACAGACACATACCACACAACAGCAGAAGAAGGATCGTTTGTAATTAATAAAGCTGGCACAGAAGCCAATATGCCAATAATTGAAAATATTTTAGGCGGAAAGCCAGTATATAGAAATGATGGCGGTCAAGTTCCCGTTGTGTTGACACCAGGAGAGGCTGTCATTCCAGCAGATATTGCACAAAAAGATATGTCTTTGATGTATTCATTAAATGGTGGGCCAGGTAACACTGGAGGAAAGAATCATATTAGAGGTGGAATGCTTACAAGATCTAGAAGAATTCTTCCAACATCTAATAGTATGGCAGGACTTAAGGGAGTTATTTCAAGATGGTCTCAAAATAATTACAATCAAGATTTTAAATATAGATCAATTATTCATGACGCATCTGGATTAATGCAAAAAGGTGTTTCTCCAGAAGTAGCAATAGCAATGGCTGAACGAGATTTTGATCAAGCAGTAAGAAGAACGATAGACAAAACTACTGGAACCATTTCAGACGCAAGGTGGGCTAGGGTAAGACAAGAGCAGCTCAAAAAATTAGAAAAAGAATTATTAGATAATGGCTTAATGCCAAAAGATTCTAGAATACTCGGGGTTAAAAATCCTAGAAGATCCCCTGTAGCTGGAAATGATGGATCAAAATCCGCACTAGATGTTATGTCAATTATGGGAGACATGGATTATGATAAATTACATCTTCAAAGAATTAAAAGAAGTTTTGGCAACGATCAAGGAATTACATCAGAGCATGTACTTCCATATGAGGCATGGAAACAAAATGCTGATTTCAATTTATATCAAGCAGTAGCTGGAAATAGAGCCTCTAACCTTTTTACAATAAATATGGAGAGAAAGCTTTTAAGATTTAATAAAGAAAATTTAATGCCAGACACATATCCAAAAACTCAAGCAGAAGCAGATGCTAGACTTAAAAGCTTATTGCAAATAACTGGATATCCTAGCGCTGAAAAACTTCTTGCATCAGTAAACCAAATTGAAAGCGGACTAATGACCCCTGGTTTAAGGTCTATTCTTGCTTTTGCAGAAGCAACATTATCTAAGAAATCTTTGACAAGAAATAAGGGCGGAGCAATACCAGGAGCTTTTGCACAAAGATTATTTGGCGGCGGTAAAGCACTGTTCTTAGGAATGCCTAGATCTATTAAGCAGGTTGAGGCTCAAAGAGCAGCAAAGGCTGCAATGGAAAAAGCAAGTCAAGCAGTTAAAGACTCTAGATTTAGCAAGACCCCAGTAACCGATTATGATGGTTTGCTAGAGCCTACATCTGGAAGAAGTTTCCCTGTTGCTGGAATTGGTGGAGTATATGCTAGAGGCGGAGACAAAGTTTTTGTTAAACCAGTGCTAGATGAGAGAGCGGCACTTGCTGAATTAAGAGCAACTGAAATTGCTCGTGACGTACATGGACTACAAACTCCTAACCAAAGAGTTGTTGTAATGAGAGACCCAACAGATCCAAAGGGAGTCAGAACACTTCTTGCCTTAGAGTCTAAGTATAATCCTTCTATAGCAAATCAAGATGGTCAATTTACAACCGATCAATATTTTAGACAACTTGTAGCCTCATCATTAAGAGGAGATAAGGATTTAGGTAGAGGTAATCTATCAGGAAACATCCTTGCAGATGTGGGTCCAGCAGGCGTATTTGCAACTGCATCTGGCTCAAGAGACTACTCCGCAACAATGCCTTCATTTAAGCATCAAGCAATGATTAACTTAATGGGAGTAAAGGGTAGTGGCGCAAAGAAGTTCTTTGCCGAATCAACTTCAGATATTCCAAAGGGTATGACATCAGATCAATACAATGATCGTATGCTTGAAGAAATCAATAAGGCTCTGCCTAAGCTTAAGCAAACCATAGGCAGATTTGATTTAAATGCAGAAGAAAAAGCTATTTACAATGCAATGATTACAAGACTGTCCGATGCTAGAAGACAGACTTATGGCGACTTGCATGGGATTCATTCATCATTAAAGATTTCACCAGAAAAGACAATGACTCCAGCAGCAATTGCAAAAATGATTGCAGCAGATGAATTAAAGCGTAGACAAAAGGGACACTCTATAAGTTTGTCTGACAATGCATTTAAAACACCAGAGAATGGATTTATGGCTGGCGGACTAATTGGAAATATTCTTAAGGGTAAGGCGATGCATAGAATTGGTGCAGGCTTTGGCCCAACGGGTGCTCCTAAGCCAAGCATGTATGAGTCAGCCCCTTGGGGAGTTAATTCTCTTTCTATTGAAATGGCTGATAAACTATTTGCAAATACAGGTCTAAGAAAGCATACTCAAAAATTATTCTATGATAAGTTTGCAGCAGCATTAGCAAAAGAAAAACCTTATGGATATGTTAAAGATGCAAAGGGGTCTTTAAATAGAGCACTTGAGCCAGACGTACTAGATTCTGTTATTAGATCTGCTGCATCCGACATGATAGGAGACCGAGCAGTTCTAAGTCAGTTGTCTCCAATTGATAAAGACATTCTACGAAAGAAATATTTAAATTGGGACTCTAAAAAAGATACTCCTCTTACAGAGTCTTTAAAGCAGGTTATATTTGGTTTAGAAAAAAGAGAAATGGGTGGTCCAGTTAATTCAGGACAGCCATACATTGTAGGAGAAAAGGGCCCAGAGCTATTCGTTCCAAGAAATTCTGGTGGCATTGTTCCTAATAATAAATATGGTGTTGCTCAAGGATATAACATGGGCGGCATGATTAAAATGATGCTCATGAGCATGCTTGGTATGCAAGGAGGCATGGCATTAGGCAAGATGAGCGGTATTCCTGGCGGAGATATGATTGGTTCAATGCTTGGCTCAATGCTAGGAATGGGACAAATGGCGGGCGGCGGAGCAAAGGTTCCAATGACTGGCAAGGGTAAATTTACAGCACCTATAGGGGCAACCAAAGCTTTAGACGGAGTTACAGTTAACGGCAAAGACTTAATGGTTTTAACAAAGTACGGGGAGAAGCTTGAAAAGGCTTCGCTAGAAGGTGGAAAGTTTGCAAAGATGGGAGCCTTTGCAGCAAAATCATTAACAAGATTAAATCTTGCAGTAGGACTTGTATCACTAGCAGTTGGAATTGGAATAAATAGATACAAGGCTTATAACGAAAGCATGCGACTAAATGCATTAGGCTATGGCATGACTGCTGAAGGTGCACAAAAAGCAGGACTTAAGTTTACAAATTTTAACGATAAGATTAAAGAAGCAATTGATAACGCAAAGGCTCTAAAAGAAAGAAACACCCTACTGTATGAAAGCATGAAGGGATCTGGAACGCCTCTTAATATTACTATTGAAGAGTACAAGAAACTAAAGAAGGAAGTTAAAGATAACTATTCTGATCAAGTTCTTTTAATTAATAAGACAAGTGCAGATGATCAAATGGCACTTGCAGTAAGATTAAAGGAGCAACTAGTTGCAATGGGGCTATCAGCGGAAGAAGCTTCTAAAAAGATTTATGCTATGTACGCTGCTTCTAAATTCTCAGCAAGCGCTGCTAAATATACAGTAAACTCAGACGACTTTAATAAAATTAAAGACTCAGCTTCTGCTGCAGTATCTGCAGTAGAAAGTTTAAATAGAGCAATGCTTACTGATCGTGACCCAACCGAACAAGCAAATCAATTAAACACTACAATGATGGCTATATCAACCGATGTAGAAAAAAGAGCTGCAGATGAAATTAAAAAGCAAAGAGCTCTAGCAACTAAAGAGGGAAGATATTTCTCTACTGGAGATGAAAAGCAAATTAGGTATGACGCAGAGCTTTCCTCAATAAAAGAAATTAATAAACAAGTTAAGTCACAGGCCGTATTAACCAAAGAAGTTGTAGATGAATTAGCTAAAGTAGACCCATCTATAAGACAAATAGTAAACGGGCAAGATACGGCACTCTCATTATGGCAAAAAACAAGAATTCAAGTTAAAGGTTATACAGGAGACTTAAAAGCGCTAACTGCTGCTCAAACAAATGATCTCTATAATCTACAGATCACATTAGGTAAAGCAGTAGAGGCAGCTAATAGGGCTAAAGGTGGTGCTCTAGAAAAACAATACGCAAAACTAGATAAAGATAAAGAGCGTCAAAAAGCATATGAAAGAGCCGCTAAGGGACAAAAAGTTGCAGATCAAATCTCTGATAGAGAAAAAATGTCTTCTCTTCAAAAGCAGATTGATCTTAATAATAAACTTGCCGACTCTAGAATAAAAGCTTTAACTGCAGCAAAAGAAGAAGGCGACATTGCTAGAGAGATTGCTAAGGCTCAAGCAGCATACACCGCTGCTGAAGCAACAGGTAACACAGCTGGAATGCAACAAGCAAGCCTTGAGATGGAAGGGCTTCAAAGCCAACAGCAATTTAATTCTCAGGTAAAAAATGAAGAAAATGCAAGAGATTTAAAGAATGCTCCCTTATTAAAACAGCTTGAGGCAATGCAAAAGAAGCAGCAAAAAATGGCTGACAATGCTGCACTTGCAGGAGAAAAGCTTGGCGACCTTACGGCATCAATTGCAACACAAGAGTCTGCAATAGATGATGTAAACACAGCAATGCTTAATTGGGAAATTGAACTTCTAAAGCAGCCTGAAGCAGAAAGAGCAAAGTGGAAAGCAAGCAAAGAATCAGAAAAGATGCTCGCTGCTGTTGCGAAAGCCGCAGAGACTGCAGGGATTAAGCTAGATGGACTTAAGGGTATTGATTTAGCAAAATCACTTACAGATAGCCTCAATAGCAAACTTGGAGCAATAAGCACAATAGACGTTAAAGGAAATGTAGTTATAAATATAGATGGAAAGAAGTTTAATATTGGGCAAGACGGTGATGGAACAAGAAATAGCCCATTCGCCGCTGGCTCCGTAGAAGAAGCAGTAAATTCTGTTAATCAGAATAGATCTACTGCTGAAAAATTAAAGATGGGTGCTTCATCAGTTGCAGGGTTGTCTCGTACAAACCAAAAGACTTTTGATTCGTTAAATTGGAGTAGCACTACGGGTGCATATAGCGATAGGCAAGTTGTTAAAGACTATGCTTCTATGATGGACTATCCAAAAGGAACCTTCTTTAAACTTAAAAATGCAGATGGATCTTATGTTCATTTCAAGGTTACAGATGACAATGGCAGTGTAATGATGGTCTCTGCTCCACAACTAGCAATGGGTGGACCTATAAAAGGATACTCTACTGCGGGAAGAGTTTCGGGACCAGGAACTGGAACATCTGATTCAATTCCAGCATATCTTTCAGATGGAGAGTATGTATTTAGCGCAAGAGCAGTAGACAATGCTGGAGGTCCAGATGTTTTAGATGGCTGGCACAAGGTACTTAGAAAAGCAGACGGCGGATCAATTTCTAAAAAATCTCTTATGCAGCCAGGTGATAAGTGGGACAATAGATCGACAACACAGTCAATTGGAAAGTTCTTGTTGGGTAATGTCGGCCCACAGTCTGGTTTGCTTAATGCACTTCCAAAAGATATTAAAAACAAAATTACAAGCGCAATGTGGTCAATGTTTGGAAAACCATTTGAAGAGATAGCAGCTGGCAGCCCAACAAAAGGTGACTGGGCAAATGCAGCATTATCTGTTGTACCAATGGGATTAGGAGCGACTAGTAAATTAGGAGTGGGTGCAAAAGGTGTAGCAGGTATAGCGGCATCTGTCCCACATATCAATCCAGTAAAAGCAAGCACTCAAATAATGAGAAACATAAATGGAAGCATGTTGGAATCTGCAGTTTCACAAGGAAGAAGAGTGCCAACAGTTGTTCCTGATAATTGGTGGGCAAATGAAGCAAATCCAACACCATACCTAGAACAATTTAAAGATATGTTCCGTGGCACTAATGAAATGAACCCACTGCTTATGGCAAGTGACTACGGCGCTGGATTTAGAAAATATTGGGGAAGAGCTTATGATTCATTAGTAAAGTCAAAAGATCCAGCACTTAATGGAATTAAAAATGTTGATGAATTCTTTAGATCAATTGCAGAAAAAGCCCCAGGATGGGGGTCACGATACTCTGAAGACGCAACACACCCACTAGTTGAAGCTGCAAATAAAGCAGTTATGGGAGCACACGGACTTGCTGTAGACCAACCTATTGCATTATTTAAAGCAGCAAGACACGCAGGAACAGCAGGCTACACTTCTATATCGTCAAAATTTGCAAGAGCATACTTAAACGGCCCACACTTAGGCGTGTATAGAGATGCAGCAGAAGGAACAGAAGCTGGTCTATATAAAATTATAACCGAAGCTAAAAAATTAAAAGACCCGCTAGGTCTCGGTGGAATCTTTGATGAATTTGCAAATGTTATTCCACAAAGTTTAAATAATGCAGTAAAGATTGGCAGCGGAGCAACAAGAGGCAATCAAGGTTATGGAAGAATAACAAATTTAGCAGATTTTTATTCAGGGCTCGGACTTGGAAAAAAGGGAATGCTCGGGAATTCAACTGCAGAGCTAGAAAAAATTCTCTCTAAGATAGATCCCGCAGTATTAGCAAGCAAAATGAAATTGCCTAAATTTGACAACGGAATAAATAATGTTCCAGCAGACATGCTTGCAGTACTTCATAAAAATGAAGCAGTCCTACCAGAGAGATTTAACCCCTTTAATCCAAATGCTAATAATGCTACAATGGGAGCAACATATAATATTACAAATAATATTAACGGATACGACGGAGACCTAAATCAATTGTCAAGAATGGTAACTCAGCAAACAGTAACAGCTATAAAGAGTATGGATAGCCGAACTGCTTCTATGTCAGGCCCACAAATGAATGTAGGTATCAAGTAATGGCAGCCCTTATTCTTCCAGTTGGCTCTATACTTTATTTTGATACAGGAACAGATGCCGTAACCCCTACTTGGACTAAACTATCTGAGCATAATAGATCTCCAATTAATATTGACGTGGATAGATTTGAAAAAACTCAAAGAATGTCAAATGGCTCTTTAAGAAAAATATGGATTGCCGATAAGAAAAACATATCTTCATCTTGGAGTAATATTCCTACATATAGCACTTTAACTGTAGATGGAGGAATGGGTGCAGGAGATCTACGGGCATTTTATTTAAATAAAGGTAAGGGAACTTTCAAGGTTAAAATATCCTATAATGCCGTTTCAGCAAGAGATGAAATTATTTTAGCCTCATTTACATCTTGTACTTTCTCTATCTCTAAAAGAAATGTTAGGGACGCTGCACCAAGGCCTGGTGTAACCCCTCCCGATGCCCAAGAATTTTGGGACGTATCTCTTTCTTTAGAAGAGGTATAAAGTGATATCAGTATCTACAAATACCGCCACAGCATTAAATAAATCCGTTAGCGTCTCTATGACCAATGGATGTCACATTGAGTATAATATGAATGACTTGATCCCAAACACGGCTGTAAGAGCCCCTGAAGGCGTTCTAACGGCAACCCTGACCGCTCCTGACGGAACTTATACCTATAAGCCATTTGAAAAGCTATTTCCAATAACAAGCATTATAGACCCACGCCGTCCAAAGGCCGCAGGCGTTCAATATATGATTTTGGGAGACCCAAGCGTGGCGGCAACCTTAGCGGCAACTGGAATAGGAAGTGCAAATACTTATGCCTCAAGTAAAGAGTTTAGCAAAAGACTTTATTTTTCTAGCACAAAGACGGCTTACAAGTATTGGGTAACCCCCAAAGCAGCAGGAATGCTTTTATCTAATTGCATTTTATCAGTAGACTATCCAGCAGCAAGTACTGCTGCTACGAACAAGATTGTTGTTAAGTTTGAAACATCACACTCTAAGCCAACATCGTGGACTGTTAAATTAGTAGATCTAGCAGGAACGGAGTCAGCCCCAATTTATACGGGAACAACTTGCCCAGACTCTGGAGTAGTAAACTTATATTATAATGGAACCTCATGGTCAACCACAGAGCCTGCTACCATACCAGAAGGAATAAACTTAAGCGGATTAAAGTTGCAGATAAACTCTATTGATATTTCAGGCGGATACCTAGGAATAATTGAAATATCAGCAAGATTAGTAAAGGATGTCACTAGTGTACTTGAGTCATTTGATATATCTCAAAACTCATCAGATAAAATAGATGGGTTAGTTCCAGTAGGAGATGTTACAGCAAACTCATTAAGAATGAATATAAATTCATATGATAGAACATATGAGCACTACGACAAGAGCAATGCTTTTAATAAGGCAAAGCTTAGCATGTATAAGAATATTATAATTAAGCCATTTGTTACTATTGAATCAGAAAAAATAAATCTAGGAATTTTCTACCTTGACTCATACGAGGTAGACGAATTTGGAGAGATATCAATAAATGCTTTAGACGGGGCAAGAGAACTTCAGTATATTAAACCACCCGATATCGTGACAAAGGATATGTCATCAGTTGCAATTATCAGAAGACTGCTAGACTCAGTTGGATTTACAAACTATAAGTTTAATCTAGTAGCAACGGATAATTCAGTTGTAACCCCATTCTACTGGTACACCGATCCTAAAAAAACAGTGTGGCAACACATTCAAGACTTATGTAAAGATACACAGATGATTGCAGTATTTGATAACAATGATATCCTTCAGTTCTATCCTAGAGGATATGTGTTCGATAAAGCAAAAACTCCTGCGCTATCATTTAGATACAACAATACCTCAGATGGAAAGCTTGCAAACATATCATCAATTGGAATTGAAAACATCCCAACCGTAAAAGCAGTTAAGGTAATGTACAGTCCACAAACAACATCTAACTACACTGGAGACGGTGATAATATCTATAAGTCTCCCGTTGTTCTTCTAGGTGCAGCAGCATTGACCGAAGATTTACCAGCAGTTGCTGTGGCAAAGCCAGAAGCACCGCTAGGTGTAGTTTATCTTTCTCCAGTTCAAATAAGTGGGTCTGCAACTAAACTATATTCTTACACAGGTTACTTGGTTTTAGAAAAAGAAATAATTGAATACGATGCTATTAAATATTCTTATGTGCCTATTGTTAAAACACCAGGGCAGATAACTGCTGAAAAATGGATAACTTCTGATTCAGACGTACAGGCAAATCAAGCACTTGCAGAGCCAAATACGTTTAGAGCAACGGGACAGTATAGAATTAAAAAAAGAAATGCTTTTGATGTTGTCAAAAACAATGCAGACCTAGTTCATCTAACAAATACAGATTCATTGCAGGGAGAATGGACGGGCAGCAAGTGGAACTCTGTAACGGGAGACTTTACAACTCCCACAGCAGGCCTTTTTACTTTAAAAGAAACTCCTATTAAAGGAGTAGACGGAAAAGATATTGCAAATCCTAATAATCTTTTTTACCCGATCCCTAGATCTATGATGACAGTTTTTGCACCAGTTGTTAAGTCTGAAGATTACGTAGAAGATGGGGCAACGCTTACTAAATATACATTAAATAAAGAATACAGTATTGTAACAATGAATGCAGAGTACGCTAAAACAAACGGAGAAGTTGCTGATAACTTTATTATTGGAACAAATATGTATTTCCCTTTGCTTAATAATCCCAAAGATAGTCGATCTACAGGGGAGCAAAGAACCATATCTGGCATAGCATTTTCATTAAGTGCAAACAACAAGAGTGGATATTTTCTATCTATTGCAAGCTCTCAAAACTCTAACGGAGAGAAAAGCTATCGAGATATTAATTTTTATAAAATTGTAAACGGTATACCAATAAAATTATCAGACGAGCAAAAAGAACAAGACAGTTCAATTGTCACAGGAATAAGCGGCGGCAAGATGTATAAGGTAGACATACGTGCTAACTATTCAGTTCCTGCTGTTTCCGCAGGACAACCCACGCCAGGCAAAGTTTTAACTCTCAGAGTTTCTATTAATAACAAATCCTTCTTAGTTGTTGATCAGGCTCCACTCAGTGCCCTAACTCAAAAAGTAGGATTAATTTCTCTTCAGGGGATTTCGGCATTTGACTATATATATACTGCACCACTATCTATTGAAGAGTTTACTTCAAATCAACCTTTTGATCCTTATAAAGGATTTTTAGGAGGGAATTCATCAATAGTAAAAACCTTCGGAGACTTTATATTTAATCAAAAATCACAGCAAGCAAACGCCATATGGCTAAAAGAGTTTGGTCCAGTTGCTAGAGAACTTAGGAGAATCCAGTCAAGGTATCAATACCCAGGATTCCCCTTATACCCAAGCTTAGTAAACAATACAGATGTAACAATTGCGGGAGCATCTTTTGATTCATTTACTATGGACGTATATGTTTTAAATAATACAGGAGCATTTACTGCCTTAGCAAATGAACAAGAAAAACAATTTGCTGTTGTTGGCAACTTTATTGTTTCTGCAGACTCATTTGAGTATATCGATCCAACCCTTAGTGATGCTGACAAACAAGAAGTAATAGGTTTTGACTCTACCTGGATTCAAAGAGAGAGTGAGGCAAAGGCTTTGTCTGAATGGATGAAAGACCAGTGGTCCAAGCAGCAAAAGGTTGTTTCTATACAAACTTTCCTAAACCCAATTGTTCAAATTGGGGATGTTGTTGAGGTATCTTATCCAGCCAATAACTTATACTCCTCAGAGGACTCTGCCATACCTGCTGGCTATGCCGCTAACAAATTTGTTGTGCTTTCTATAAATAGTACATACGATAAGGATTCACCGCCTACAACATCGCTAGACTGTAGATCGGTTCATATATAAGAAATGGTAGAATGTAAATATGAGTAATATACAAAAACCGTCTTCGGCAACAGCAAAAGAAAAAAAGCTACTGCTTTTCCCTGGCGACCCTTTAATTAATGTATTGAAGCCAGACTACTATGTTATTGTTGAGCCAGGCAGTCTTGATGTTATATTTAATTCTTCGGCAAATGCAAGCGATGAAGATCCCGATGACCCAGATGATCCAAACAATCCAGATGACCCAGGAGATCCTTTTGTAAATAATCTAAAGGCTCCATCTTTGTCTGACATAACTTTAGTAAGCAAGACAATGATTACAGATAAAAATAAAAATCAGTTTGTTGAATTTGTATTTAATGTTAAAAATAGCGGCGGAGACACAGTGATAGGGGCAGAAATTTATGGACAATAATATTAGCATGTTCGGAGAATATGTATTTTACGAAGACAACAAGGAGATTTATCGTAGTAAAAACTTGTTGACTAAATTTGGTAAAAGGTATCTAACCCAGTACTTAGCTGGTCAATCTACTAACACCTTAAAAGACATAGCATTGGGAGTGGGATCAACAGCAGCAACAGTTAATGATACTCAACTAGGATTTGAGTTTTACAAATCTGCAGTTACTATGAACAGCATAGACATACAGACAAGCTCATCAACAGGAATTAGCACATATGGAGTTGTTCATAAAACAACAATACCTGTAGACGTTGCGGGAATAATTAATGAAGTCGGGCTTTTCCCAAATGTGATTTTAGGCAGCACGGACTATGCAAGTAATTCTATTTCTACATTTGAAAATAATCAAAATTGGACAGATTCAGCGGGAGCATATCCTTCATCTGTAACAACACCATTCCCTAAAATTGGAACATCCTATCTTTCAATAGGAGCAGCAGCTTCTCAATCAAAAGAATACTTTTATAATTTTGACCTAGACGTGTCGGGATACAGCGCATTAGACAGCCTTACTCTTGCATACTATCAAAGTGATACAAACTTAGACTATGTCTTTGTTAGGATGTATGATTCAAATAACAATTACTATGAAATTAGATATACTGGAGAACTATCTGTAGGATATAAGATTAAGTCTTTGACCCTAAACAACTTATATAGCAGTGGGTTTGGAGTAGGAACGCCAGATCAGACTTCTATTGTTAAAATATCTTGCGGAGTAAAGGCCAAATCTTCTGGGGCAACAGTAGCCCTATTTGACGGAATGAGAATAAATGATGAAGATTCATTCAGAACAGACTATGGAATGATTAGCAGATCAGTTCTTACAAATCCAATAACTAAATCATTGGGAAAGCAGATGGTCATAGAGTATAGAATTGGATTAAGTTTCTAATGACTACAAGAGGATACGGGGATAGATGGTGGGAGCAGGATAAACCTGCCGATCTAGAAAAAACAAATGTCGCTTCAGCAGAAGTTGCCTCTCAGACGTCTAAAGATTCTTACACAAAAAAAATAACTCTTGCTCTTGTTAAAAACAAAAAGTATACATTTTGGTTTACATACTATCATCAAGACACAGAAACAAAAGAAATAAAAGAGAGCGATAGATCGCCAATTTGGATCGAATCCTTTACTATACCAAATTTAACTAAAGCAGTTCAAAATTTAACTTTAACTCCAGGATTAAAATCATACGGAGTAAAATTTAATATTGACCCGACAAGCATACAAGAAGACGTTGTTATATTTGAAAGCCTCACGGGACTTTTTGCAGGAGAAGAGTATATTGTTTATGTAGGAACATCTACAAATGTTACTATTCAAACATCAAATTATGCACCTAGATGGGTTAGAGTTAGAAGCAGGGATAAGTGGGACGATCTAAATATAACCAACGTCTCTGCTGGCCCAGTTACTCCCTTGAACTCAGAAGTTGATACAACTGTAGTTCCAGGAGCTCCGACAGGGGTATTAGTTACAGCATTTAACGAAACCTCAGACCCTTCTAATTACACGGGATATGTAAATGTAAGTTGGACGGCGCCAGCAGCTGGAGCCAAAGGATACAATGTTGGAGTATGGGAAAGCACACCAGGAGCAACTCTTCCAAGTAGAGAGTTTAAGGTTGAAGGAACATCTTCAAAAATAGATGGATTGTTTGTTGGAAAGTCTTATTATATTCAAGTTAAATCTCTTAGTGAATTTGGTACACCTTCGGCGTGGGTTACGCCAGCATTAAATTATCCAGTTGTCATTCCTGGGAACACAGCAGTCCCTGGAGCAGTTACAATTTCGGGAGTGGGTACCCCAAGAAGCATAGTTTTATCATGGACCGTACCAGCATCAAATGCTAATCTAGTTACATCAGGTGGCTACTATATTGCAAAGTTATACTCCAATAGTCTGGGAACTGGAACTCCCCTACAAACAAAAACTTGTTTTTCAAACTCTGCAACTTTTGCGGGACTAACTACTGGTTCTTCTTATTGGATTACCATTCAGGCCTACACAGGAGGCGTTACTCCTGTAGCTGGAGATTTATCTTCGGTATATGGACCACTAGTTCCAATAGCAGTTGAACCACCAGACATTCAAGCAGATTTTATTTTAGCAAACAATCAATTTCAGGTTGGCGGAACAAGCGGAGCAAATGATGTTCATTTAAGTGCTTATCCAAAAACAGTTGGCGGGTTACTTACAAATGGAAGAATTTATATCGGCGGTCCAGAAACAAGCGGAAGCGCTGCAGTAGGTCTTTATAATTCTAATGGCACACCGTTTTATGCTGACAACCTAGGAAGGTTTTCCCTTGGAGATAAGTTAACTTGGAGCGGTAGCGCATTAAATATTATAGGAACAATAGACGTAACAGGCGCCAGCACATTTTCTAGTTACATTATTTCTGGTGCAACAAACTCAACGTTTATAGGTATTGGAAAACAGGTTCCCTACAGGGTATCCAGCGTAGAGCAGTCTGGAGTAAACGGACTAACTGGAATTGTAATTAACAAAAGCGGTTCGGCTGTCAATAGCGATTACATTAAGTCAGATGGATCTTTTAGACTGGGAGAAGGCGGTCTTACATACAATGGCACTCAATTAAATTTAATAGGAAACATACAAGCAGTAGGCGGTACATTTACAGGTAACCTTAGAGTAACTACAGGAAGCATTATTGCTGGTGGAACATTTGCTGCAGACGGATCGGTAGGCGGAGCAAGAGTTGTTATGCAAACAGGCGGTCTTTTTGCTCATGACGCCACTGGAGCACAAAGTGTTGTTATTCAATCTGCTGACGGACTCATAGATGCTAGAAAAGGATATATTGGCGGTTGGACAATTAATGGAACTGCACAAACTACAGGAACTATTTCTAGCAGTAACACGAAAATTGAAAGTAATGGAACGATAACACTTGGAGATACCACTGGAACCCTTGCATCTATTGTAAGACTAAGCGCTACAGATCCTTTTAGAATCTGGGTGGGATCACAATCTTCTTCTAATGCTGCATTTAAAGTTTCCTCAGCGGGAGTTTTAACAGCAACAGGTGCAGTAATAACTGGCAATGTTCAAATAACTTCTGGAAGCACCTATGATTCAATTGTTGCTGCACAACAAGCTGCAACAGCGGCAAATTTAACTGCAGGAAATGCAAACTCAAATGCAACAGCAGCACTAACAACAGCTAGTGGCAAAAACTCAATTTTTAGATCAGCATCAACTCCAAGCGCATTAAAAGAAGGCGACATTTGGATTAATTGGAATGATGAAAATAAACTATACGTCGCTACCGCAGCAGGAACTGGAAGCTGGGTATTATCTAGAGACGCAACAATTGCGGCAGCAGTAACTAAAGCAGACAGTGCTTTAGCACAGGCAACCGCAGCAGTTAATACTGCAAATGCGGCGTATCCAGCATCAAACTTTAGCAAGTCAGCAATTCTTCAAGCAATTAATGCTTCAGCAAATGGAACAAAATTAAATGGTGGAGTCTTAGAAACAGGAACAGTAGTTGCAGATAACGTAGTAGCAAGTTATGTGTATGCAGGATACATTAATGCAGACATGATTAACGCAGGAACTATAACAGGACGTGCCATAAATAACGGTAACGGAACTTTTTCTGTAAGTTCATCAGGCGACATAATTGCAAACTCTGGAAAAATTGGTGGATTTAATCTTACTGGTGTCACGGATTTAGAAGCAAGAACAGCAGACAGACCTAGAATTATTTTTGGAACAAAGATTTCTTTAGGTTGGGATGATGATTACACCTACTCCAATAACTACTACGGATTAAGAATTGGTAACTCTTTTACAACAACTAACGCAAGAATGGTTATTAATACAAAAGATAACGTATTTAGAGCATCTATTGATACTACTAGAATTGCAAGAGCTCTTGAGGTTAGCAATACCGTAAGAGCCGTTAACCTAGAATACACCACAAGCCTCATTGGCCCTACGTCTTCAAGAAGATTTAAGGATAACATAACCTATCTACCAAAAACTTATTATGAAAAAATATTAGACATTAAGCCAGCTGTTTTTGTTTATAAAAATAATGAAGAGGTTCTGGAAGAAATTCGTGGATCACACGGACTAGGCCTTATTGCCGAAGATCTAGAAGATGCGGGTCTGGGATATTTCGTACAAAGAGATATGCAAGGAAGACCAACTCAGCTAATGGATGCTCATGAGTTATCTTATTTACTTATTCCTATTGTTAAAGATATGAAAGAAGAAATAGCAGTATTAAAAACTAGAATAGAAACATTGGAGAATGTATAATGATAAATTTCTTTTGCTCAATTTGCATAAGCGATAAGATCCTTCACCCGAAGCATCTAGACAAGGATATAGCCATAGCGGACTGTGATGTTTGCGGGTCTGAGCTTCAGACAAGCTGGACAAGGCCAGAGATAGCAACTGATGAAGAGTTGACTATTGATGAATATAATAAAATACATGGACTAGACAACACTACACCATAATGGTATACTGTAAATCTATCAAGGAGAAATAATGGAAAAAGTAGAACTAGTTATAACAGCGCTCCAACAGCGCATTGGCGAGCTCGTCTCAAATTATGAGACACAGATTGCTGTTCTTCGTGCTGAAATTACACAGATGGCAGAAAAAATTCAATCACAGGAAGTTCCAGCGGAACAACCAGAGGAGTAAATCATGGCTGAAATTAAATCAAAAAATGTTAATGCTGGTGATCCAGTAACCGCAGATATTATAAATAATCTAGTTTTAGATATAAATGCAATAAATGCTGCCGCTGCCCCATCTTTTAAGTTAACACTAGACAGCACTGGAGCAAAAAAAGATGACTCTGCGGCTGTATCTCAAAAAATATACAGCAAGCCTATAAAAGTTAATCTAACTAAAGGAAATCCTGGTCAGGGAAAATGGGATTTTACAGCGTCTAAAATTAAATTTAATGGCATACCTAGATGCTGGATTCAGTTAAACAATTCAAACACAGGACTACCAGCTAGCGCATTTGATTTTACTACAGTAATTACTTCGGTTAGCGAAACCTCTATGACTTTTCAAGTCAGAGGACCTTTTTCATCAGTTTCACACACATTCATGTGTTTTGCAGCAGACGCATAAACCCTATTGACAAGCTAAACCAATATGTTACAATTACTGTAACACCAAAGTCACGTACCCGTGACTTTTTTACATATTAAGGTAGACAATGAGTAACGATTTAAAATGGATGATATCATCCGACCAGCAATTCCCGTATCAAGATGACAAGATGATTGCCCTTTGGTTTAAGGTAATGAAGTGGTTTAAGCCTGACGTTGTTGACTACCTTGGTGATACAGATGATCAAGCGTGTTATAGCAAGTACACAGAAGGACGCTCAGCAGAGTTTTTAAATTGGTTGAAATCCGAAATCAGATTTCCTAATTCGATGGTAGATCGCGCAGTTCCAGCGATAACTCAAGACTCTATTGATGAGTTTTACCAAAATTATGGATATGAAGATCGATCATTAATAACCGCAGAACCTTATTTAGAGTGGGTAATTGAAAATGACCCGATCAGTGAGTACTTAGCTCCTGTCGGTGCCAGGTTTGTCGCAAAGGTCGCCCCATATGAAGCAATGAAGATTCGGGTATTTAATGGTGCTCATTCTGCTTTGGCCTATATCTGTCAATTGGCAGGAATTGAATATGTGGCTGAGGGAGTAGTTGACCCAGTTATTGGTGATTTCATTAAAAATTTTCAAGAGAAAGAAGTAGGTAGGTCATTTACTGCACCTGCCGATCTTGATCCAATTGAATACGCCAAGATTATTCGTAAAAGAGTTAGTAACTATGCGCTCCTACATAAAAGCATACAAATTGCTATGGACGGTTCACAAAAATTACCGCAACGAATCTTTGCATCAGCAAATGATCTAGTTAAGTTAGGTTTAAGTACAGATCACGTCACATTAATTATTGCGGCATGGCTAAGATTCTTGGAAATTAATGAAAAAGTTAATGACCCGCTAGCGGCCTCATTGCAAAAGTTAGTGCGAAATCCAGATGCCTTGCAGAGCGTTAGTGGTACTTTGAGTTTTGAAGGGCTTGCAACAAGAGTGGATCCTAAATTATTTCCACAGATCGCCAAATGGTTGGAACAATTACGAATTGAACCTGTTCGGGAAGTATTGCAAACCTTAAAGAGTTGATCCGTATAACCTGGAAAGATTGAATTCATGATGCTTGCCGTGTTCGGCTTTTGTTAACTGACCATTAGCAACTT
>OFRA01000059.1_pt1 | contig 26591 bp, 39 predicted proteins | sample 1543001 | NCBI WGS metagenome assembly OFRA01 (sample SAMN07774221, study PRJEB24372) | wastewater metagenome | isolation source: Lake Maggiore Verbania | place: Italy: Verbania | collected 2015-12 | reverse complement strand
TATGCCTGCAAAACTTAAAGGAACAGAAGTTAGACAGCCAGTGTCCATCCGACTTCAACCATCTGATAAGAAATTAATAATAGAACACTTTGGATCTTTACAGGTTTGGATTGATCAGTGTTTAGATGTACTTAAAAAAACAAATGATTATGATGAACAAAAAAGGTGGTTTGCTAGTGTTCTGGTGGACCAGAAAAAAACTTTATATTGAAAGCAAGTTTGGAACAATTTTCACTGAGCAAGTTGACGAAGTGTTACACCAAGTCGCATACGACCTAAGCCAAGATGAACTTACTTATATTGGTGATGTATGACTTCAGAGATTATTATTTGCCCAATATGCAAATCAGAAAAGGTTCTGAATTATGGCGGCAAAATGGCGGCAGATGATGAAGTAACATCAGAAGAAAAATGTATGTGCAGAAAAAAGCCTTTACTTATTAACGGAAAAAAGATACTAGATCATGCGCTAATGATTATAAAACAAAATGAGGTAAAAAATGAAAAATCTAAACCTGTTTCAAAAAATAAACGAAATTCAAAAAAAGGTTAAGTCAGTCCATAAGGGATCGACTGTAAAAATAAATGATCGGTCATCTTATACGGCCGTTTCGCATGACGATGTTACTTCTTTGCTCCATGATCCGATAGCTGAATTTGGAATTGTTGCAATGCCTAGAATGGAAACTTGCGAGCTTGAAATAATTGAAACACAAAAAGAATACCAAGGTAAAATTACAACCCAGAAAAATTACCTAGTGAGAGTTTGGGCTTCTGTAACATTTTTTAATTCAGAAGATAAGTCAGATCAATTTCAAACTCAATGCTTTGCCTATGCTATTGATTCAGGAGATAAAGCCACTGGTAAAGCTTACTCTATGGCGATTAAATACTGCTATCTTAAAACATTCATGCTTGAGTCTTTAGATGATGAAGAGTCTAGAGACTGGGAAAATTCTTGGAAAAATGAACCATCAATCAAACAATGGGGCCACGTTTCTTCCGCTGTAAAGATTGACACCCAGAAGCCTTCGGTGGGTGCAGCAACTACACTGGCTTCTGATGCTCAGAAATCACTTTTAAAAAGATTAGGCGTACAATTTAATAATGATATTTCAAAAAATGAAGCTTCTAAGCTTATAGAACAGAACAATAAAAGAGGGTAATGATGTTAGGTGTTAATTCGGTTACTTTGATGGGTAAAGTTTACAACATTAAGAAGATGGTAAGTAAGAATGGAAAGCCAATTACTTTTTTCACTCTCACTACATATTCAAAGCAAGGTGAGGATAAAAAGGATAAAGCCCTATTTCATAATTGTGTATCTTACGGCAAGTTAGCTGAGATTCTAGGAGAGCATTTGACCGAGAAAAAAGAGTTATTTGTTGATGGTGCGATTGATTACTATGACAAAGATGGGATAACAAAGACCCAGATTGTAGTTAAAGAATCTCAATTTATTGGGGATAAAAAGAATGATAATATTTGACCTTGAGACTACTGGGACAAATGTTTTTGATGCGGAAATCATAACAGGACATTTTCTTGCAGTAGATTCAAAGTTTAATTTAAGGTCAGAGTATGTTATCCAGTGTAATCCTTGGAAGTGGTCCTATGAGGCTGAGCAGATTCATGGGATCACCAAAGATCAGGCATCAAAATATAAGAAGTTCAGTGAAGTTTATCCTGGATTATTGACTTGGCTTCAAGCAATGGATGATGACCAGATGTGGATGCATACTAATGCAAAGATGTTTGGCAAGTTAACCTTCTATGACCATGCTGTTTTGCGCCTTAGAATGATGGATATGGGTGATGAGCCATACTTTGAGATTGAAAAGCATAAGCCATATTCAACGCATACACTATGTAAAGTTTTACAATCACATTTTAACTTTGAGGGATTTAGTCTAGACTTGATTTGTAAAGAATTAGGAATTGAGTTAAAACACCATGATGCTAAATCTGACACTTTTGCTTGTTATGAGATAATTAAAAAACTACTTCCAATGACAACACTGGAAGATTTATACAACTATGAGAGAGAGGTAGAAAATGAGTCTGTGGGAACTATCAAGAAGCATCCAAAAAAATCCAGAAAATTATCTTCAGTTGATCGACTCTTTTAAAACTGATACCAAAGAGATTAGATCATTTCTAGATTCCATTAGATCAAATGTTGTCTATGTAATCCCTGCGCTAATTGAGACCTTTGCTGAGAAATATAGATACCATGACCCAAAGACTTTAAAAGAGTTGATGGATTCTGAGTCAAATATTGGGAGCCTATTTGTCTTGGTGAACGATCAAAGTGACTGGACATATGTCGGGGTTAGTACCAATGGAAAACCAATGGCCAGATTAATTAATTCAGATCTTGTACTAGAATTGAATCCAGATGAGGAGATCCGATGGGTATTTTAAAAATTTTAATAATTTTTTTGCTTTCTTTTACGCTTGGTCAGCGCAAAGGTTACATGGATGGCGTAGAATCAATCGAGTTTGACAGGATCAATGCCAACATGAAACTTCAGCAATGCCTAAGAATAGTGAGATCAGAGTGAGTTGGATAATGTGGGCTTATCTTGTATTGGTATTAATAACATCAGTAGTTGTGGCGTATCATACGCCAATAGGAATGTAATGAGATTCAGAAATTGCCTTATCAGTAACGAAGTAAATCATGCAATCAAGCAGGTTGAGAAGTTACTTACTGAAGATTCTTCAATGATAAAAGAGCTATCAACTAAGAATGACTTTAAATATGGGTCTGGTGTTGGAGAGTCAGTTGTTAAAAAGCTACTCAAGGAAAGAGAGCCAATCAATGTGTACTCTTATCGCCCATGGAATCCATTAACTAAAGCAGTTGGGTATTATGATGGAAAGTACATTCACATAAACGTAAAAGCACTTGCCACATTTGACTTTGAAAAGCTTTGTGGGTTACTTCTGCACGAATACTCGCATTACTGTGGATTTAGCCATGGATCTAATTGGAAGGATAAGGAAAAGGTATTGTACAGTGTTCCGTATTATCTATCAGAAAATATAACCAGATGGGTCTAAAGATGGTAGGCAACTTCTCATCGTGATCTATCACCTACCAGACAGAAATAATCCAGGGAGGATTGATTAAATTGTCTGATTAATGATAGCTAGTGTCAAATTTAGCTGATAATAAATGAGTTCTAAGGATAACTATGATGGTTGGATCTTTAGAGTATTGAACACTAGCATTAACATCTAGATTATAGCAGTCATCAATTCCTAGAGTTTCAAAGATTCCATCCTCTAGCGCCTTAATGCAGTTTGATGTGTCAGCCTTAGACTTGCTGATCTTACCCTGCTTGGTTAAAAGCTTTGGAGTGTAGAAAAAAAACTCAGTTGTGATATATTGACTCTCAGAGTTAAATGAAAATCCCTGATCTAGGTATGCATCTCTAGTTGCTATTTGGACAAGCCGTTTATAATTAGCCCCTTCTTTGCTTAGAAAACGCCTTCCAGAGGCATTTGTAGGGTAGAGCCTATTAAGTGGTAAGGCATGGGCATCAATCTTTATTTTTAGCATCATATTCTAGGTATCTTTCCACCGAGTTTAATAATTAAAGCCTCAAACATCTTCATCCTGGTTTTATCCCCTGATGCCTTTGCTTGTAGATACTGTTCAATCCAATGTTCAACCTGCTTAGCTTTAGTCATAGCAGTTTTGGGCTTCAAGGCATATCTCTTTTTTTAAGACCGAATGAGTTATTGATAAACCATTGCATCTTTTCTTTATCATCGAATCTAAAGATGACTTTTTTCTGCTTCCATTTAAAACATACTATGAATTGTTTGACGCACTCTCTCCATTTGTATTCGACTCCCGAACCATCTTTTGCCATCGGGTAGAAAGCACTTTCTTTATTAAAAGGAATATTAATACCAGGATCACTAGCTTTATCTGAAATATGAACCAGTTTATTCTCTTCACTTTCTTGGAGTATATTTTGCGAATGTGGAGGCGATTGTCCTAAGTTCGAGCATGATGCTGTCAAGATGAAGATCAGAGCGCTCATCATCAGGCTTGGATAACTCTTCATGGAAATCCTTTTCTAAATCAATAACTCGGTCCAGATACTTTCTATCCACGATAGTATTGGATAACTTTAATCCTTCTTTCAAGACGGAAAGCACCAGACCGATTTCCATTATTTAAGCTTTTGAGGAAGAACTTTATCTGAAAGCTCTGAAAATTTAACAAGTACGTTGCCAATACCTTTTGCTGCTTTTGCAATCATGTGAATAAATCCAATTGGCTTTTCAGAAGGAAACATTCTAAATGCAAACTCAAGAACTACTGCAATTGTTGCTGATGCTCCCTCAGCACTTGAAATAAACGATAAACACTTTTCAATAATAACGTCCATAAATTCTCCTATGGTATGAATATTCTATTTTTTCTTTCTTTAATATCTAAATGGACCCAATGTACTCTGTTTCCATCATTGTCAGTTTTAACTGTATAATTTGGATTTTCTAGCCATAAACCGCATTGCTCTAGAAGATCAGTTCTCTTTGATAAAAGAATCCCTATCTTTCCAAACTTATCTAGAATATCAATTCCAGCGCATACAGTGTGTGTGCTTAGTTTAGCTCCACCAATTGTTTTATTAATAGCACTTGGTCTATATCCTGATGATACTGGTGCAGATAGATTTAATCTTCCAAATAGGTAATTAACTCTTCCCAGTAAGTTAGCAGCATTTCTTGCTTGAAGCATATCAAGTGGAAATTCCTTATCTCTCCCCATTAAATACTCTTCGAGTGTAATCATTTAGAATACTCGTAAATGATAACTATTCCAGCACCGCCGGCATAAACAGCACCACCAACTCCACCAGAGCCGGCTGAACCAACAGTGACAGTCTCAGTCGCTCCTAGTGCAGATGCTTGAATAAATTTTTCAGAATATCCACCAGCACCTCCACCATCATTTCCGGTTGCATTACTGCATCCACCAAAGCCATATTTACCAAGATAACCCTCTGCTCTAATTGATTGACCACCAACACCTTGAAATCCAGATTCACCTGTTAAATTTATGTCACCACCAGAGGCAGATCCACCAGCCCCAGGAGATGCTCCTGATATTCCACCACCACCACCAGTACAATGAGACCCAAATGATGATGATGTTCCAGCGGTTCTTGCTGTATTTACACCACCACCACCTCCTCCGATAACTTTAACCAAAACAGAGCCAACATCTGGCTGCTTTGTCCAAGTTGAGCTTGCTGTCCAGTAACTTATTCTTAACAATCTACCAGATGATCCAGTAATTAATGACATTATTGCGCTCCTATGCTTACCATGATGCTGTCTGAGAAATTATACCCAAAACCATTAACAGGTATATTTGTTATTTTAACTCTAAGTACCTGACCAGTTAAAATATTGTTTAAAGATGAGTTAATAGATGCAGCGTGTTCTGAGTAATCAGCAGCAGATGCAAAGTTTATACTCAATGGAGTCGTTAGAATAGTTGCAAAGTTTGTATCATTTGTATTTGTTGCTTTTTGCAAGTCCAAGGTAAGGTTTCCAGTTACTATTCCCTGCCTAGTAAATAGCTGCACTCTGAAATCATTAATTGAAAAATCTTGTCTTGCTTTATAATAGAAAATATTTGGGTTATTTATATTAAATCCAACTAATGAAACATCACCATTTAAAATAAATACAGTTCCACCAGATGTTGCAAGTGAGTTAATTCTAGTCTCATGGTCATCAAAATTATTTTTAATTAGATCCCATAAGTTTTTAGTAATGGGATCACCTATTTTGATTGTATTAGGATCAATTGTTGTAAATGCCATGATTATCCTATTAGGCAGCCACCGAGATCATCCTCATTTGTGCCTGGAATTAATGTATTAGTATTAAGTATAAAGCCATATTTCACTTTGTCATCATCAGTTGCAGATGTGTAAGCAGAAATTGTGTTTGGAGATATTGATGGACACCTATTAAATATATTACCTAGATCATTTAGTACGACTTCTGAGTCGTACTCTGACTTTTTAACAGAAGAAACTATACCCATTTTAAGTCGAGATCCAGATCCATATCTTTTATAAAGCCTATCTAAGCTTAAATAGATTCTGTCATTGACTGAGTAATTAAAAAATAACGCTTTACCTTTTAATGTCACTTTAAGTTGAGATAAAGAGTTGAAAAAAGCATATCTTTGAGCAACTGACTGAGCTTCTGAGTCATTGTAAATATACCCAATAAGTTCTTTACCATTGCTAATCTGCACAATGTCATCAACAAATATTGAGTTGAAGGTATAGCTCTTAAAAGAATCCTCACCTAATACAGTATCAACAAATGGAGCATACTTAATATTTACGCTGTTTGTTATAGTATTTTTTGACTCTGATAACCAGGATAAAATGTCATCGTCTTTTATTGGCTGGATTGTTTCTGGTCTTCTAGTATTAACAATTGAATAACAAATTTGTTGAACAGTATTCCCATATAAACTTCCAAATACGGATTCGTTTATTTTTGTGGAAACATCACGAATTGAAGGATATTCAGATCCAATAGTTTCTGGAATCACCATTGATAGAGTATAATTACAGTCTGAATCAGCTTGAGTGAACGTAGTCTCATTTATAGAAGTAAACCCAGCATCATTCTTCATCAAGTGTCTTATTGCATTTGATGCTGTTTTAACCCATTTATTTTCGTATGTTATCCCATAGCAGTCAGCAGTTATTAGCGAGTTATCATTAATTATTTCTACTTCTTTTATTCTTGCTGTGTTTGTGTTTGTTGCCTGAGAATAAACATTCCTAATTATTACCGCTCTTTCTTCAACCTTCATAACTTCAAACCACACATCTGAGGCTTGAACTAAGCTTCTAATCCAATCTCTCGGTTTAATAATAGTCTTCAAATCTACGTTTGATGCAGTAGATATAATCCTTTGACCATTTGTAAATGTAAAAGATATTGGGGTTGATGATGGTGTGTTAGTCGTAACCTTTTCAATCGCTAGATTAAACTCAGCCAGAGGATCAATCTCTAAAATGGTCTCCCCTGAGTTTGTTACAGTGAAGTCTCTATTTAGTATCATTTTGGTATTTCCAAAATACGCATTAAGAACAGGTTCTTTAATTATTGAATCACCTGCTATTGGTATTGGGAAAATAGATTGCTCTAGTACAATTTGAGATCCAGATATTCTTGTTACCTGAGTTGTAATACCATTTATTGTAACAACATCATCAGCAAAAAATTCAGAATTATCGTCAACTACAAATTGCCTTGAGTTAATAACTGTTTGAATTATTGCTTCAGAGCTTGTTATCTCATGACCAGCAAGATGCCATCTCCTATTCTTCTTTCTCCATGGAATAGCAGGATTAACAGTTGCAGTTATAGATGTAAAGTTTGCTTCTATGTTTTTAGATAGAAATAGATTTGTATTATCCTGGATGTAATCAATGTTATATTTAACTTCCTCACCATTTACTATTAATTTAATTTCATCATTCGTGCTTAATTCGTCAGTAAATAATGTACCAGATCCAGTCACCTGTTTAACTCCGGCAACACCAGTAATTAGTCCTGTTATCTGATAGCCATTTTTAACGCAGTCAATCCCTATGGCTTGGCACTTGTCAACCCGTCCATAAATTCTTCTCTTTGGAGTACCTAGATTACTGTCAAGAATTGATCCATCAAGCTCAGAGAATGTTCCAAGATTAACCCTGTCTCTTAATCTGAATATGAAATCTTTAACGTTAAATGTTATCTTATCTGGTGCATAGCTTTTTGACTCGATAACTCCTTCAAATATCTTTCTTGCCTCTGATATTGGAGTAACCGGAAACCAATAATAAAATGATACGTTCTTATTTTCCCAGATAAGCGTGTCAAATATAGAATCAAAATAACCCTGATTGATTAGTGTTATACTGCTAGATGACTCAAGGACAACACCAGTATTCTCATCATCTAATGTCTGACCAATTGATCCTGTCCCAGATATATATGGTAGCCACTCAACACTTACTCCACTTCCTAAATCATGCGGAAGTATTACAGGAGAGTTTGAAAAGAAATGGTTATAAAATACAATTACCTTAACTGTAGATGGATCAACTGCAATGCTTATAGTTAGATAAAAAGTGTCAGGATCAAAATAATATTCATCAACACCTAGAGTATATTGGCCAACACCAGGAGTTAAAAACACACCTTCAACACTTACTCTGGAAACAAATCTAGGCATTTGCTTTTGATATGTAAATGGAAGTGGATTAGTGAATAATTTAACCTGTTGAGCAGACTCAATCTTTACAAGTGTGATCTTCTCACTTCTAGGTAATAGTGCAGCCTGTTCAAATGTCATTAGATAACCTTATTAATAAAGAATGATACAATTGAGCCAACAAACGAGCTAAAGACTGCCACTTTTAATTTTAAAGTCATCATCTCAGCTTTAACTTCTGCAACATCTTTTCTTATTTCTTTTATTTCATCGAAAAGGTGCGCTCTCCATTCTTGGTCATTGTTCATATAACCCTTATGCAATCGCAGCAATAACCGCTGCCTTATCCTCTTCTGTAACTATAACACCATCAGCTTGATAATTGGCAATAAGCATAGAGGCTAATGGGAGTGAACCAGTGCTGAGTGTTGCAATGATCTTTTGAATAGCTGGGTCTGCAAATATTGTAGCAATCTGGGATGTATTAAGACCCTTATCTTTAACTTTAACCTTGAAGACTGCTAGACCTTTCATGCCTTTTGCAATCTCGGCTTGAGCAACTTGAACTGCATGGTCAAAAGCTACTTCTGCACTAACGTCGATATACTCAACCCAATAACCTTCAGGATATTTAAAAGAATCCCCTGCTAACCATTGAGCAAGTTCTTCGTCATTACCTTGAGTTTGAGCAATGATTTCCTCGTGAGATACTTCTAAGATTTCAGGCTTAGCCTCAACCCCATCAACCCCTAAAACTGCTTCAATAGCAGGGTGATAAGTGTATGATGAGTCAATTTCAAATTCTCCAAGATTAACTTCAATCATTGGTTGTTCAAAGACTTCTAAGTCATCCTTGACCCATTTTTTAGGCTGAGCTTGAATGGCTTCGATTGGTGCAATAGCTTCAACCTCTGCTGAATAAGGTATATCAATTATCTTAGCTTTTACTAATAATTTTTTCATTATGGTGATACTCCATGACAAATATAGGAAACCGCTATATCGGTTGCAGTTCCAGCGCTGTTTGCTGTTAATAAAGATATAATTGAAGAAGATATACCAATCCTACATGATCCAAAAGAGCCAGAGACAGAGCAAGTACAATTCCCATTATTTATTGCGCCAGTATTTAGCGTACAGGTTTTTGTCGTAGTCCCAGAACAAGATCCGTTAATTAAGTCGCCAACTTCGTCAGATACAACTCCACCAGCAGCACCTATATATCCGCTATAGATAACCGCTTTAGTTACTCCTGGTGTTCTTATGTTCTGGTCGGAAGCGACTGCGAGGGCTGTTTTTCCTACGTAATCTGAACCTTGCTTTTGGCAGACTACATTAATTCCTCTTCCTGTTGCGTTACTTCCTTGAAACTGTGATGATGTACTTGTAAATATCCTTGTAGCGTTTGGATTTGTTGAACTGCTTGTGTCAACGCTAACGCAATTCATTGGTTGAGTTGCTAGCCCTGTAATATAGCTACAAGTGTAGTCTGTATTAATCCCACTTACCGCTGTAGTACAGTTTCCGTTAATCCAATCAACATTTTCATTTGCAACAACACCAGCACTTGAAATAGTTGCGCTAAAAGTATCAGTACAAGCTAAAGTTGATGTACAATTCTGTAAGCCATTAAAGCTTCCTACAATAATATTTGACCCCTGCCAGCCTTGGATAGGGATACGAGCGTTAATTGACATAACTTGACCACTTACAGCAATTGCAGAGCCTATTTGTTTTGTTAGTCCGTTGACTCCGTTTGTTTGGAGAGAGAATGTTGTATAAGATACCGATGGTTCGATTAAAACATTAAATCCAAAATAAGTAGCCGATGAAAAATTTAAAACTGCTGGTCCTGCAAGTTGAATACTAGGAATAACTGAAGATCCTGCACTTACTAATTGAACTCCGTTCCAAGTAGGCAATGCCATTCTAGCTTCTACTGCAGTTGGGGTTGTACCTGCTGTAAACTTACCTTTAATTAATAGATCGGCACCTTGTCTTTTACATTGAAGTTCTGGAGTAGGAACAGATGAACCAAACCCTGTAAATGCTGCACCTGTTAGACCACACGAAGCCCAATCAGTATCAGCATTAGTTGATGAGTAGACAGAAGAGTTACCAAAATATTCAAGTGTAAATTTAGTATTTTTTACAGTTGCTGTGTTGTTTTCTATGTTTATCGTGGATGAAATAGATGCTCCATATAACTCAAAAACCCTGTTGCCTGATGAGTTGTATGTAAACACGCACGATACAACACCCTGACCTGCTGATGCTCCAGAGTTTGCAACAATTGCCTGACAGGTAGTTGACCCATCATTTATTGTTAGTGAGTTTGTATTACTCGCAGTAGAGTAAGTAGGTACTAAAAAAGTGGCTTTATATGTTCCGGCTGGAAGATTATTAATAGTTTGCCTAGGAAGATCTGAGTCTGTTGTTTGCCAAGACCCCATAGAAGAATAATTTACAGTTGGCCCAGGACAAGCCGCAACAGTTGTAAATGCTCCAAGTGTTGCTGAAGTTCTTGTCCATAAACATGAAGCAGTACCGGCAAAATATGACTCTCCAGCAACCTTAGAAGCGTCTACAGAGGCTTGAAGATCGACCGCACCAACGAAGGCATCGTCAATGTAAACTGTACCAGTGACAGCACCAGCTGAAGCGATTGAGATTCCGTTAGATGTAGCTCCTAAAATAAATGGAACTTTATAAAGACCCCACTTGCTATTGGGTTGAACATCAACGCAGTTTGTAGTTGATACAATATAGTTTTGCATAGAACAAACTTTCAAAGCAACGTCTGACTTAACTCTAACGCTTGCCAATCCTTGAACACCATCTGCAAATTGTCCAACATAAAGTATTGAGCTTTGATTTAAAGACATTGTTTGTGCTGATAAAATTAATTTTGCAGCTGCCACACCATCTATTACGCTTGTTAGTTCTTGCGTAAATGTACCAGCAGAATTTGTCCATCCAGTTGAAAATGTAGAATGTTCAAAACTTGGATTTGCTAGAATATTTTTATTTCCACTCTCAACATAAAATTTATTAGTTCCAGCTTGAGTGAGTTGGTAATTTTGTATTTGAAGTTCATCTAAATTTGATACTGACACGCCTTGAGATTTAATGGTTGAAACTTTAGATATTTCATTCCATTTAGCAGCAGACAAATCTGTAGCAAATGTTCCGGATGTGTGAGCGACTAAGCAAATATAAATCTTATCAGATTGAATAACAACATCATTAACCGAATAACCAGTTGAAGTTGCCCAAAGTGAGATACCACCAGAGCCTCCAACATCTTTCCACACTGATCCATCATAAATATTTAACTTAAGAGATGTCGAGTTATAAACACACTCACCATTTGCTGGTGTTAATGCATCTCTTTGTGTTTGAGTCATTCCAGGGCAAGGAATAGACCCATTTGTTGTTGAAGATGTAACTAATTTTCCATCAAAAGTCTTTATTCCACTTACTGTTTGGTTTGTAGAAAGTTTAACAACATCTGCATCATTAGCCTTTCCAGATAATAAGTTTACTAGAGTGTCAGTTAGTCCATCAAGGTATCCAACCTCTGTATCAGTTACAGTTGATGATGATTTTACTTGTCCAGTAGCGTCTAAAATAAGAGCTTTTGAAACTGATTCTTTAGGTAGTTTTAATTGATTTGTATTTAGCTTATCAATTGTTTGCTGCGCTCTCGAATGGAAAGACATTAGCAAAAGGATGAATCCGAGTATTAAAGCTGTCTTCATATTGTGACTCTCACTAGGTATAACTTAATTTTAGATGATGTGTGACCAGGCTGATTTCCTGATGAATATTTAATCTGACCAGTTGATGGATCGATTGAAAGTGTAATGTTATATGGATTTACAAGCGTGTCTTCAATAATTGTATCGCCTTGATAATTACCAAATGTGATTGACCATGTTCCGTTGTAAGCTGCAATAATAGACCCAGCTTGCCGATAAGTGACTGTACCAATTCTTTCTAGCTCAAAATCAATAAAGACAGATTTAGATTGAGCGTTATTGAATAATAAACCAGTGATATTTGTTAAAGCCTGGTTATTTGATAGGATATAATTTTCTTGATCTGCTCCACTAACAACTGGCGCAGATGCACTAACAAATCCATCAGCAAAATTAACAGTTCTTACACTCATTTTATGCCTCTGTAGTAAACTTTAAGTCTAGTCGCTAAAGGATTTTGCCCATCACTCTCTGGTACATAACCAAGTATATTATTAAGATTCTCATGCTGTCTAATCCAACCTAAAAAAGAAGAGTCTGTTTTTGTGTACCCAGTAGCTGATAACGTAAATACGTATAAACCTTTCTCAAATTGTATCGGATTAGTAGGTATTATTGGATAAAAAACATGGGCATAATTATCAGTTGTTTCAATGGACAACTTCAAGTCTGCTGAAGTGAAGTTTTTTACCAGTATTGTTTCAGAAAGGTTATTTATAACGCTAAATGTAAACGTCCCAGCAGGTGCGTTATGCATATAAATGTAGGGAATAACTGCCCCTATTGGATGCCTAGATTCATCAGTGATATTAAATTCTTGATAAAGAGAGTTAGTAAGTGGCTCAACTAGTAATGTTGTCACATAGCCTCTTCAAGTTGCATTGATAGAGAGTATCTTCCGAATGATGTATTAGTTATGGTCGGGATAGAGCTTAAATAAACCATCCCTGCAAATCTTCTGTGGTCTGAGATCATTGTGTCGTCACCAATAACAATAAAGAATGGCTTTGTAGTTCCTTTTGAGTCATACACCTCAAAGATCTGGTCCATTTGAGTCTTATTTAATAATGAAAGCTGAATGTTAAATGATTTCTGTCTTGAAATAATGTCAACAAACTTTTGACCATATCGATTTTCTTTAGATATAGAAAGCTCATTGTCTTTGTATGTCCAATTAAGGTTAGGTCCAACACCAAGATCAATAGACTTTCCAATAAATACTTTACTTAATTCTGTATAAGCAAGACCAGATGTTAAATTTAATCGAGCAAACCTGTAATTCTGTTGAGTAAAAATACTGTATCCAACACCATAAACCTGTGAAAATGATAATGATTGAGTAACTGGTGGAGATACCCAGCTTGCTGTGGCGTTTAAATTCATGCTTATTGTAGAAATACCAAACCCATTTCTAGGCTCATCTACGATAAAGATTGAATCAATTTCAGATGTTTCCTGGAAATCAAACTCTACTGTATTTGATATGCCTGTTTGTCTAGTGACTTTGGTTCGTCTTGGATCTTGCAGATTAGCTGATGGAAAGCTCAGAATCTCATTTGATGCAACAATTGTAGCTTGATCTATAAGATTGTTTGAGAATATTTTTAAACAACTCATGCTAGTTTATATCCTTGCTGTACTTGAGATCTAACGGCTCTGGCGATCTCTCTACCATCTACCTGCACAACTATATCACCACCAGATCCGCCGCTATTAATCATGTTAAATAAGTTTCTTTGCTGGTCAGCATTAAGAACCATTTCGCCTGTTCTAACTGTGGCTATTTGGTTATCTGGTCCAGTTGTTGCGCCAATAATACCACCATTAGCAAAGCCTTGAACACCTGCTACTTTGGCAGCTTGAGCAGCCATGGCAGCACCGGCAATAGCACCTAATACAGCACCAACTGCAGGACCACCGATTGCAGTACCAAACTCGTAAGATTGAGCAACTGCCTTTGGAGTTCTAATGGCAATCTCTGTAATGGCAGCAGCCTTTCCAATAGCAGCTAATTCTTTATTTGATGATGATGCCAAGCTAGATGCAGCAGAAAAAAATGCTTGCTGATCTGCTAATTGTTGTTTCTTTATATCAGCTTCAGTCTTTGCACCGATTTGAACATCTCTGATCTTTTTATCAATTAGTGCTTTGTCTTTTGCTGCATTTATTTCTTTAACAGATCCTAATCTATTGGCAGCAGCAACTTCTGCATCAAACTGTATTTGAGACTTTTGAAGTTCAAAATCAGCCAATCTTTGTATCTCAGTAGCTGTTCTTGCTGTCCATCTATCATCTTCTGCTAGTTGTGCTTGAAGTGCTATTTCTTCCTTTGCTACCTGGAAGCTTCTTTCTTGGATTAATATTGCATCATTAATTGCTTTTGCTTTAGCTTCTGCCTCAGGATCTGAATCTACAACTTTGATTGGGTTATTTTTTAGATCTTCACCTTTAGTTTTTAGATCAGAGTAGAATAAATTGAATTGATCTTTTGCAGCAATGATTCCAGTTGTTAAATTTCCTAGTGTGGTATCACCAGAAAATGCATCTTGAATACCTTGAGCATTTGCACTTGCAGCATCAGACAATCTAAGCATTTCAGATGTAGCAGCATCAGCAGCACCCTTAAATGCATCACCTATTGTTGGAATTGAAGCAGCTAACTCGAGAACACCAGCAATAGGTGTAACAATTCCTAGAGCCAAAATTCTTACTGATCCAAGAACAGCATTTATTGTTGCGCTTGCTATTCTTCCAAATGCATCAATAACTGTAACAAGTGCAGCAAATCCATTCAATCCTATGTTAATAAACTGTGCTAAAGAATCAGCACCAGTTCCACCAAAGGCAGATGAAATTGTATCAGCCAATGAAATTATAACTGTATTTAAAGTTTTAAATGCTGCGATAACAGCAGGATTTTTAACTATTGCATTACCTACATTTTCTTGTAGTGAGTTAAACACATTTGATAACTGAGATACTGCGCCAGAGAATGTTTTAACCTGGGCAGCAGCAGATCCACCAAATCTTGTCTCCAAAACAGTAAGCACATTTGCAAATGTCTCTGCCTCTGTCTTACCTTTTTGAAATTGTATTCCTAATTTTCCTAGTGCAGCGGTATTGCCTTCAGCAGATTTAGCCACAATTGATGAAGCTGATTCAAGGTCAATACCTAGAGCGGCTGATAGGTCAATAGCTGCCTGAGTGGCTCTTTTTAGCCCTTCAGTATCTAGCCTTGCTAGTGTTTGGATATATGCAGCGGTTGATATAACAGCATCATCTTCAATTGCTGTTGTTGCTTGAATTTGTTCAGCAAAATCTTGAATAGATTTAGAGTTTTCTTCTGTGAGAATACCAGTCTGAGATAGTGCAAGGTTTAAACTATTAAGTGCATCTTGAGATTCTGAAGCAGCTTTAACTGAATCAGATACGAATGATGTTAAATTTCTAAATCCATCACCTAATAAACTAATTCCTTTAATGGCAGCAGATGAAGCAAATGATCCTATGGCTACATTAATTGCAGATCCAAGGGATTTGGCTTTCTTCTCATTCTGATCTAGTGCGACTCCAAGCTTATCTTCAATTACCTTGAGCCGAAACTCGATGTTCTCTGCCATTTTCAATTCCCTCTTTGATCCATGAGAAAATCATAATCTTGTCGAAATCTAGCTCTGAATGATGGACAGTTAGTCCTAAATCAATCATAGCTTTAAACTCTAAATACTCTGATACCTCTATTGATGTTTCAAGTAATCCATCAATTTTATCAGCATCTACAAGATTCTCTAAATCACTTCTAGATAAGTTATTCCTGACTACATTTATTGCATCAGGTATTAGGCTTTTTTTGCGAAAGCTCCAACTAACTTATTCAGTATCTCATCAGCAATTAATGATACTGGTAAAGTCATCTCATCGCCATGATTGTTCAGATCTTCAAATGATTTAATCTCATTCATTTCACTGAAGTCTAGAAGAGGACCAATTTTTTCCATAATAGAAATCTTGGCTCCGATAGGATCTTCATTTCTGAAGTATTCTTTTGCATCCTTCAAAAGCTTCATGTTTTCAATTACAGTGGGATTCCTATACTTAAGAATCCCCATTGGTGTCTCAATCTTATTCAATCAAATCTCCTAGACGAAGTTAATATATACGTCTTTTTCAGTCGTAGTCACATATCCTTTAAGAGTTAGATTAACTTGGATAAATGAATCGCCTGATGTCGTATATTTACTAACTGTACACTTTTGGAGATAAGCATTAAAGCATTTTCCTGGAATCCAATTACCGCCGCTCTTTGGACCAGCATTGAACATAGCAGAGATACCACTGTTTTTAAGAAGTGCGTCAAGCAATGCGACATCATGCTTCTTAAGTACAGCAGTAACTTCCATTGATGCCTCACGAGCAGTAGGAATCTTTTCGAGTACACCAGACTCTTCGCAGATACAGTCAACATCTTCAACAGTCTTTGAGATTGTTAAAGCTACTGTTTGAGCGCAGAAACAAATGTTGTCAGATTGATTACCAATGAAAAGCTCTGATCCTTTAACAATGATAGAATCACCAGAGTCATAGGCTGGTGTTACAACAGCAGCATAAGATTGTGCGCTGTCAGATGTATAAGTTAAAAGTCCAGTATCATCAGATGCTACAACGAAGCCAAGTGTTGCACCAATTGAGTTTGCACTATTTGCACCACTATCCCATAGAAGAGATAAAAAATACTGTGAAGTGATAGTAAACTTACCAGTTGAACTTGAGAAAGATACAGTAGAAACTTCAGGAGAAATTGCAAGCATTGCAGCCTCAATCGCATCAGCAAGCTCAATAGGTGTCTTGTAGATCTTTTCAGCTAGTGAGATTGACCAAGTACCTGAGTCATCAATAAAGTCTAAGTATTTATTTGATGCAGTAATCTCGATTGGGTTGAAGTAGTATTTTGTTCCCTCGAAAGAGAAAGAAACCTCTCCAAATGTACCAGCATCAAGCTTAAAAGCAGCTTCTGTAACTGTATTACCTGCAGAAACTTCTTTAGCAAAACCATTGCCAAGGTATTTTGTAGTTGAGAATGTTGGATGACCTTGAGCAACTGGAAGATAAACAACTGACTTTCCTAGACCAATACCAGCAGCCGGTGCTGAATCAATGGCAAAGTTTAGATTAAGATCATTTCCAGAGATTGATGCAACGTTTGCAATCTTATGTCCATCTGGCTTCTTAATTAAAAGTGCCTGTCCTTGTCTGAAGTTAGCACCAGATGAAACCTTTACAACTGTAGTAGTTGAAGAGGCTGATGCTGTTCTTTCAGTTGAGTCAACGTATTTGTCGCCAAGAATTGACTCATATAGTATTCCAGTTTGAGGAGCTTGACCCTCAATGCCAGAGTGCTTTAAATAGATTGAGTGTTTACCAGATACCTTTTCCTTGCCTACAAATGATTTGGCTGAACCAATGTCATTTAAAAGCTCATCGCTCTTAAGCTCCTCTGGCTCATAGGCAACTTCATTTCCTGGTCTAAGTGGAAGAAAATCAGAACCAACACTAGGCTCAACATAAACGCCTGATGTTGCCTCTTCTGTTACAGCAAAGACCGATGCTTTATTTAATCCAACTGTCATATTGACTCCTAATTAATTAACTCACTGATTAATATGTTAAATGTTATTTCGCCAAAAAGGTACTTTTTTTCACCAGTAACAACCTCTTGAATCCCAGAGATGTTTGAGATCTCAATCCTGTCAATATTGGCTTGTTCACCAATCTCTGTTGGAGAGTAGAAAGTATTGCAGAATGTTTGCTGATCTTCAAGAATTGATAGAGTTACTGCATCAAATCCATCTTCTTTTCCTGCTAGTGATACAAACTGCTTAAGGAAAATTATAGTGAAAGTCCTATTTAGGCTTAAATTGCAAAATTCAGTCTCCTCTCTGGATGCTGACTCAACCTTTAACCCCCACGAATCTTTCCGGATAATATCGGGGTTCTCCTCAACATTATATGGATTGTGGAGTCTTGCCTTAGTTGGGTAGAGAGTCCCAATCTGGTCAATTATTGCTTCATAGACATCTGTTATTTTACTCATCGAGTCAACCACCCTTGAGTCGCCATAATATCTGATTCGTCTTCAATTCCGTTATTATTAACATCTACTGAGTACCTGGAAAGATCTATTCTTCTTTCATATTCCTCTTTAGCTATTAATCTTTGCTGAGAGTAATCATTGCCAAATGCATTAAAGATGATCTCTGCTGTCTTGCATACAGATGCAGGGAGCAGGATTGATCTATCTAGGATCTGCTCTGGTCCAATGATAATTTTCTTTCTGTTTAAGTCTTGAATAATGAGAGATGCAGCTTTAACGTGCTGTTCTTCCCAGTTTACTTTGCCAGCTTCAAATGAGGTCAAAAAAGACTGGTCATTGAATATTGGGTACTCTGCAAATAAATCAGAATCATCAGAAAATAGATTTCCAATCCATTCCAAGTCAATTCCAGCATCAAGATTATTTGTGAATTGTATTCTTACCCAGTATTTGTCGTAAACAGTTATTGTCTCAAGACCATCAACACTCTGACCATTTGAATTTGTATTTTCTCTAAGCCAGTAATGATTTCTGTCAGGTGTAAACTCAACAAAACCAGACTGTGAAAATGCTTCTGTATAGTCATTATGATTAACTACTGGTAACCATCCTTGGCTAGACCAATAGTCTATAATCATTTCAGATGCAGATTCGTTTACAACTTCTCCCATCTTGATGAATAAGTGATTTAAAGGAAAATCTGTAGCAATATAGATAGCATCAGATGATGTCATTGTTAGCATATAAGTATCTGACTTGTACTTATTAATCTGCTTACTTATTTCTACAATATTTGATCCATCTTTAAAAAAGATTCTCATTTAATTATTCCTTAAAGGGTGTAAGTCTGATCGTATTGTTGAAGACAGTATTTAAAAAATCTATCTAAGTATTTAAACATTAGCCTTTTTTCTGATGGAGTTGCCGATGAGTATACGTTGTTATTTATAACTATTTCAGAGTAACTTCCCGTATCGTATTTTAAAAAGTAATTTGTGTTAGGGATTCTCCATTCAATAGGCGAAGGCATTGACCCTGCACCAGTAGGGTTATAATTATTCAATGCTGAGTATGCTTGATTTAAAGCATTGTATCTCTGCCAATAAATCGCAGAGTGATTGTCGGATAGTTGCAAATATTTATTGTCTGGAATTAATGGAGCTGGCATAAAATTTCCTTATGGATAAAGAACCTGTTCAGAACCAACTATGATTAACTGAAGAAGTTGAGGAAAATATTTTAATTTTTGATCTGGAGACCAAGTAGAATGCTGTTGACCAGTCTCAATGATTGTAAATTGACTGGCACCTACATCCCATGAAATATCTCTAAAAGCGCAAGAGTCTACGGAATTAGTTATAAAAGTAGCTCTTGCCTCATCATAACCATTTGTTACAAAATCATCTCTTTTGGCTTTTACTTCGTTATAAACTTGGTCTGTCCACGTTGCCATTATTGCTCCAATATCTCAGAGTTTGCGCCATCTATTCTTTCAATTCGATATTCATTGCCATCAACTTTTAATTTATCTACTTCAAAAAGAGCATCATTGATGTTTTCAAATGAAGAAATCAAAATCCATTCATCAACAGATTTTTTAAATACAATAAACATTATTCTCTGCCTTTAATTACGATGTTATTTAAAGTTGAACCTGTTCCTGCGCCTGTAACAATTGCTCTTACATATCTGCAAGAAACGTTTACTGTTGATGCTATTGTGACTGAACTACTTACCACTCCAAGCAATCCTGTACTAAGTGAGTGCCAATTTATAGAGTCCTCTGATCCTTGGAGCGCTATTGTCGGCATCACAGTTCCTCCACCATTCATAGTAATAACCAAATTAAAAGATTTGCAACCCTCAGCATAAAAAGATGGGGTCGTTGAACTTACTGTGTTTGGTGCAATACTTCTATTAATAAAGTTTCTTTGATAACTACCTTCACTTGCATTAGCTACTCTAGAAACTAAAGTTGTACCAAAACTTGGTGTTCCTCCACCTATGGTTCTAACGTATCTGAAATTCTGACCAACAAATCTTATATTTGGAGACCTGTGGACTTCGTTTGATGAAGTGATTCTTGGAAATTGGTATGATGTGAACCATGTAGTTCCATCGAAAGATTCTTCAATGGAGTAATCCATAGTCGGGTTTGTTCCCGTCACTGTTCCGACTTTTATTTGAAAACTTTGAGATCTATATCCAGTAGTTGAGTAGGCTGAGCTTGTAGCAGATGATGTAAATGTGGCATTGAAATCACTAAATGTGAGTGTACTTGTACTTGTCGCAGTAAGTGAGTTATTTGCAAGAACTACCCTTTGAGTGGTTGAATCGGAAGCACCAGCATCAAATGCCGCAATGACACCTCCAGAGTTGCATGGAGCAGATACCCATGGAGTCGTGTTCTGAGTAACAGCTACCCCTCCAAGAACAGAAACTTGTACTGGCCCATTTTGACCTACATCTACAATTAATTGAGATGATACTGGATCAATGGCAGGGCTTTGGAGTTTTCCACCACTATTGATCGCTACAGCTAGAGCCGAGTCTGCAAAAGGATAGGGCATTGTCCTACCGATCTGACCGCCAAAGCTTGAGTTTAAAATATTAACATCAAGACCAAATTTTTCTGAAGGTATATCTAAAGTAGAAAGGATTGGGTTTTCTTCTGAGTCTGAAATCGGTTGAGATGTCATCTCGTAAATGATTTGTAATTCATCCGATGATGAGAAACCAGTAACGTCGAAAACAAGATTCAAGTATGGAGTAGAAAATGATCCATCTAAACCAGATGCTTGACCAGCTGTTGAATATATTAATTTCCCTTCAGTTATATCAATGACTGCATACAACTTTTGAAACTCAAATTCAGGGAAATTTGTAAAATCAATTCTGTTGTTACCAGCATCAAAGAAATAATAATTAGAATTCAATATTTTTTTCATTCTTAAACCTTACCCGAAAATTATTGCAGCAACAATACCTTGCGCAAATGCCTCAGTTTCTGTTGTATATTGAGGATGTGGATCACTCGCAGCTTCATGGTTTGTTATTCCATTTGCTACCCTTGCATCAGCAGCAGTATCAAAATCTGATATAGTTGAAGCTAGTTGTGTTCCAGTATGGTTCGCTCTATTTGTTGCGTCAATATTTGGAACGTTTGATAATCCGACCGCTGTTTTATCTAATGTCTGAAAAGTCTTATCGCCACGAAAGTATTGAGAAGTTGTTCCGGCTGTAATGGCATTTTCTTTTCCATTCCATGTAGTCTTTTCTGTATCTGTTACGAAACGATAAGATGCTGTTTGAACTATGTTCGCTGGATTTGTCGCATCTGTATTTGGGACATTCCCTAAACCAACATCAGAGTTATTTAGCGTCTCATTCTTCCAAAGCAAATTAGGTGCATCATATTTTAAAACTTGATTGTCAGCAACTGAAGCAATTGCCACATTGTGTAATTCTTGAAGCTCAAATCCATTCTGGATCTTTATCTCAATTGTTCCCTGGGTTGGATGTGATCTAGTTACGAAGCCAACAAACACCATATGATCTGGTGCTGAAGGTTTAACTATAGTAACACCACCCGCAACTGTTGGAGATAGCCACAATGCAACACCATCAGCAAATGCAGATGTGTCTAGGTTATCAGCCAATCCACTTACCACAATTTCACCGCTTGAATTGTCTGGAATTGCAACAGCAGTTATACCAATTGTCTTTGTTGATGTTGCTTCAGTGTCTGCTTTAGACAATGCTATTAGTGGGAGATTCCCAGATGCCCCAGAGAAATAAACAACAGCACCTTTTGGTATTGTTGAACCTGTATTATTTCTTCCTGTAGTGCTTAGTTTTAATGTGCTTGATGTTGCTAGCAACTGCCAGTATGTTGTGTTGGTTGGTACATTCCCTGTAGTTGTCAGTCTTGCTATGTATGATGAGTTATTATAAGAAACTGAGTCACCAATATTATAAGTAGTTGATGGGTTATATGCACCAGTTGGATTGATATTTACATTTATATTTATGGGATCGAGTAGTTTAACAATCTTAAAATCAGACATAAGTTAGACTCGCTCTGTTATCCCAAATCTGATTAAAGTCCTGAGATGCTGCCTTAATAACAACACCAGTAGTTAGATCTATTTTCTTAATAAGCCACTTGGCTTCTGATGTTAAAGCTCCAAACAATCCTTCGCCTAAGTAAATAACTGTTGAGCTTGCTTGATCTACAATTAAACCAGATGCATCGCTTTCTGTTGTGACTGCAATCTTTGACTTGTCATTGCTAGCAGATCGATATGAATCATACTTTCTGTCTTGAATTGAGTTCTTCATTGCCTAGCCTTTGAATTTCTTTTTTAAGACTATCTTCTGCATCAAACTCAAACCACGCATACCAGTTTTGTCCATCATGAGTTATTAGATAATCATGATAAGTCTGAGTTTTTAAACTATTCTTAAGCATTAATATCTTAAGATTCTCAGGAGACTTTGCTTTAAGGTAATCCTTAATGTGCGTTGGCTTTTTTGTCATAAAAAAAGGGTAGCCATTTCTGACTACCCTGTCACTAATTTAATTAGTCATTAAGACCGATAATGAGTGGAGACTTAGTAGCACCTACAGACTTCTGTCCTAATTGCATACCTTTAACACCCATAACTTGGTCAATTGCTGCCTTCATAGCACCAACACCATATCCGATTTCAGCCTGTTCGCCATAGCTTGCGTTCTTTTGGAAAGCGTAAGCAACAGCAGATTTCTCAGCAAGGAAAAGCTCTTTACCAGCAAGACCATTGTGCATAACAACAGGAGATCCAAGGATTGTCCCGATTACACCAGATGGAAGTGAAGCTTGTCCAAATTGGTATTGATTTTTAAATTCAGCAAGTGCAAAGATAGCTGATTTTTGCTGAGGAGATACTAACCAAACAGTGTCTTCCATAGCAGCATCTTTCTCTTCAAGGTATTTAACCATAGCAAGAACGTTAGCATAAGTAACGTCTGCATCTGTACCTACGTTAAGGAAAGATGAACATACTGAACGAATTTCAGAGATCAATAATTCATCAACTTTTCTGGCTTGAGCAGCAGCAGCACGTTGAGCAAATAAAACTTGAGCAGGAATGTTTGATTGTAGTGCAGTTGTTGCATCAATGATCCAAGAAACGTATAAATTTTGATCCAATGAAAGCACATCATTCGCTGTCGATAGCTGAGATGCATCTCCGTAGACACCTTCAGTTCTGTCAATTACAGAAAAGCTAGAAAGCTTAGGAATTGCAATTGATGTAGCACCTGGCATGGCCATAGCAGAAAGGTCTGTAAAAAATGGTGTTAGTTTAGCTTTGAAGGCAAGTTCTTTTTGCACCATTGCAGCAATAAGAGCTTGTTTGGTTCCACCGATTTCGGTGTTGCCGGTAATAAGATCAGCCATCGTATTCTCCTAGTTAGTTATTTAATTTTTCCAAGTTTACCTTGTTCAATAATAAAATCTGCAAGCTCTTTAGGATCCATCTTATCTAGTGATTTACTAGCAAAGTTAGAGCCTGAGTTAGCAGCAACATTTGGCATCTTTGCTGAGCCTTGAAACTCAACTAAGTGCGAATGTTTTTTAACAAAGTTTGATACGACTCCTTTAACGGATTCCTCATCAATTGACTTTGTTTCTGGATTAATCACAATCTTATCAAAGTCGATAAAAGTTGCATAATCCCTGTCCTTGAGTCTTCCACCTAAATGCTTCTCAAATTCTTGAAACTTCATCCCATTAACAATTTGCTCTTGCTGCTCTTTATAAAGCTTTTCGAGTTGTTCAGCCTGAGATGCTTTCGCCTCTGCAAGTGCTTTCCACTCGTTTTGCTCTTTGAGCTTCGTTTCATGACTCTTTTGCTCTTGCTCTTTGATAGCTCTTAACTCATCTTTGAGTTTCTTAGCTTCACTCAGAACACGCCTATAAGTGTCATAAGCAACTTTGTCTGTTGATGGATTTTCAAGTGGAACACTGTTCGCTTGATTGTCGCCACTGGCGGCATTGTCGGTACTCATAATAATATTTCTCCCATGTTATTGACTTGTCAAACTAATTGTGACAAATCACTTTAAAATATCGCTCAACATAATTTTTAGTTGTTCTGCTGTAAATTTCCTAAGATCTTCCTTCTCTTTCTCTGATAGTGCTAGAAATTCCCTTCCAGCATCCTCAGTGTACTTTCTTACCTGGTCATTGTTTAAAGATGACTCATATCCAACCACTTTCTTTTTACCTTTCTTATTTGTCTTGGTGATTGTTACTAGCTTTTCACCGCCTAAACCTTCTGATCTTTTCTTTGTATTTACTTTGATAAAGAATCTTGTACCCACAACTCTGTAATAGAGAGCCTCTAATAGCTGACCTGTTGCAGTTAAATTTGACTTTGCTGGGCTTGTATCTTTAGCAAGAAATGCTGACCATCTTCGTCTAAATCCAATATACTTTGCAGACAATGCCTTTAGTTGACCATTACTTCCTATTCCAGATTTTGTCCTAGCTATAACATCATTCATTGTCTTTTCAGCAGCAATCTTTGCTACATCATTAAGTGTTTCTTTGATTCTTTTGGCGTATTTAACCTTGAAGTCTCTGATCTTTTCCTCTGGTGTCATTTAAACTCGCCTGCTAGAAGTTCATTCAAGACATCCTCAACATTAAATCCTTGGTCACCTGCTAATGTCTCATCACCTTGATAAGCACTAACAAGAATATCCAATTCATCAGGATCAATGCCCAAAAAATCCCTAGCTTTGCCTGGAATGGGCTTACTTTGTCCATAAGTTCCTCTTCTATTTCCTTCAACTTTTCCAGCAAGTTCATCTGATGCCCCTTTGTATCCAATAACAATTTCATTTGGTTTGCTTGAAATATATTCAATTGAATCTAGCATTTCACCAGTTAGGATTAGATCGACATCACTTACTCCAACGCCTTTTTTATCGGCATAGTTCTTTGTATAATCTTTAAATTCTTTATTGTTTTTATCTAGACCAGCAGCTGATCGATTAATGATATGCTCAATAATTACATTGGCAATCTTTTTCCTATCCTCAACCTTGAGAGATACCGGAAGCTTAATTCTTTCCTTAGTCCAGTCTTTAGCCATTAGACAATAGCCCTATTTCCAAGAACATCATCAACAGTTTCCTGCTCATATTCTGGATGTAGAACTTTAATAGCTTGCTCTAGAGTCATTGTTCCAAGCTCAATCTCTGCTTTAATCTCATTGATTTCTTCAATTCTAGACTTCATTGGTTTTGGTTCTTCAAACTCAACACTAATATCTAGATTATAATCTGGCATCAATCCCGGGACTGATGATGGATTAACCATTCCTGACTTGATCCAGTAGTTATGAATCTTAGGAAGTTTAATATTCCAAAGCTCCTCCTCATCTTTCTCAAACCATTCCTGAGACTTTTTGATAATCTCATAGACATCTAGCTCATCAATCATTTTAGCAATGCCTGATGCCTGAGACATACCATTGATCTGACCCATTGAGCCAATTCTAATTCCCTTTGTTTCAAGCCAAAGTGTAAAGATTGTAATTACAAAATCGATCACCTTTTGAGTGTCTGCTTCTGGTTTGATTGTGCCAACCTGGGGAGTCTTGTCTGATTCACGATCTGATTTAAGTGACCAGATAACATTGGGTCCAATCCTTGCATTTTCAAATGAAATATCGATCCCGAAAATCTGGCTGAAACACTGGTAAAACTGCGCACCAGCTGCATCCGTAAGCATCACTGGAATGGCTTTGCAAACTTTAAGCATATCTGAATCAAGAACAGGCAATAGTCTATTTTTTTGACGCTTACCATAAACGAACGGGATAACCCCAATTGGGTTAATCCCCTGGTTCTCAACTAGGTATTCTGAAGCCTCGTTTCCATTTAGATAAAAGGCATCAAACTCTGTATCGCTATACACAAACAATAAAAGAGAGTCTTCATCCTCTGTCTTTCTACCCATGAATTTAATAAAGACAGTTTCTTCTTCTGGGTTAACTGCTGAGTCTGACATAACTAGGAAAGAGTTTCCTGCTAGCTCTCTTATTGCAGGATTGCCATTCTTATCAATGTATGGCTCCCATGCGTACATCTTAAACATATTACTATATGCATCAGCAATGTAGCCTGATTGGTCAATATCCAAAGCATCCTCGTAAAAATCAACAAACTCCTGATTCCTCTCGTCCATTGATGTTCTCTTTGGAGACTTTGAATATGTAACTGATACCTTATCAATAAATCTTTGCAAGATATTTATGGGCAAAACTCTGTCACGAATTGAGTTGTAATAATTAGCAGACAATGACTGGCTCAAAATTCTATCCACATATGGAAGTAGACTACCTTCATAGATGTCTAGAGCTTCTGTATTTGTGGCAATAAAGTTTCTATTAGCCTTGATGTATTCGATGATTTCTTTAGATC
>OFRA01000058.1_pt1 | contig 26594 bp, 26 predicted proteins | sample 1543001 | NCBI WGS metagenome assembly OFRA01 (sample SAMN07774221, study PRJEB24372) | wastewater metagenome | isolation source: Lake Maggiore Verbania | place: Italy: Verbania | collected 2015-12 | reverse complement strand
TAGAAGCTCCAGGTGCAACCACGGTCACTGCCGCAAAAAGGGCTGCGACCAAGCCGCGGATTTTTGAGATTTTCACTTAATTTCCTCCTCGAGGGCGGTAGGTGTGGTTCTTTCCGGAGCGAATTGAAACAGCAGCTCTTGAAAGATCTAGAGCGGACTTGGTGCCGCTCCAGTTTCTCTGTGCCAGTGCGACACAGAGACAGTCAACCACCGTCAGCTGCGCAATTCGCGAAGCTGTTGCACCGCTACGGAAGGTGGTTTCCCGTGCGGCGGTATGTAATACAAAATCTGCAAGAGATGCGGCTGGACTTCTTAAAGTATTAGTTATCAAAACGATTGTCACGCCACGTGCTTTAAATTCTCGGATGACATCTACGGTGTCAACGGTAGTTCCTGAGTGCGTAATGGCTACTAAAACATCACCTTTATCTAGAACAGCAATTGAGGTCATTGCAGAGTGAAAGTCAGTCCAAGAAATTGCTCTTTTGGATAGACGATTAAGTTTTGATTGAAAATCCATAGCCACAAATCCGCTTGAGACTAATCCAAAGAGACCTATTGTCTTTGCTTTTTCAAATATCTCTACAACTCTTTTAAAAGTTTGGATATCTAATTTTTCAGCAGTTGATTCAATCGCCCTTGCATCAGAGTAGGTGACCTTTTCAATAATTGATGCCAAACTATCACTTGGCGTAATTCCACTATCTAGATATTCGGTATCAAATTGTTTAGCGCTCTTCCAAGAAAGATCACTGACTAGCGCCATCTTAAATTCTGGAAAACCGCGAAAACCTAAAGCCTTGCTAAATCTAACAACCGATGAAACCGAGGTTTTGCTGTGCGAAGCCAATTGAGTGATATTCATTGGCGCAATTAACTGTGGATCTTTTAAAATAACTTCCGCAATTGCAATTTCGCTGGCATGAAACGAGCCCAATTGGCTCTGAATCAACTCTAATAAATTTGAATGATGGCTAGGAGTGACTAGCGATAACTGCTTAGCCATAACCACCTTCCGTGAAAAATCATTTCAGGACTTACTCTTGTTGGTGAAAATTATCGCCTTAGGCTATAAAGGTCAAGTATTTGCAGGCTTATCCAGGGCGGCCCTAACTCGTGAGCCCGATGCTTTTAGCAACTCAAGAGCCTTTACAGCAGAGGTATCTAACAAAATCATAACGATTGCTACCTTGACTTGATCTTTTGATTCTTCAAGGGCTTCTTGAGCTCTTCTAGCATCGCAATTTGTGGCAGATTGAATAATTCTGATGGCGCGATCTCTTAATTTAATATTACTCACCTGAAGATCGACCATAAGGTTGCCATAAGTCTTTCCCAGATTAATCATGGAAACAGTTGAAATCATGTTGAGCACTAGCTTTTGAGCAGTTCCAGCTTTTAATCTCGTCGAGCCAGCCAAAATTTCAGCCCCAGTATCAACCTCAATTGCGATATCAGCAAACTTGGAAAGTTCAGAATTTAAGTTACAAGAAAGGGCAATAGAGGCAGCTCCTATCTCCTTCGCATATCGTAATGCGCCAACCACGTAGGGAGTTCGCCCACTTGCAGCAATTCCGACTAAAGAATCTTTTTTGGAGAAACTTATTTTCTTTAAATCTTCAATTGCACCTTCTAGTACATCCTCAGCGCCTTCAATTCCAGTTCGTAGCGCAGTGTCACCGCCAGCAATTAATCCAATAACCAATCCATCCTCTAGAGAGAATGTAGGAATACACTCTGAGGCATCTAGAACTCCGAGTCTCCCTGAAGTTCCTGCACCCACATAAATCAATCTTCCGCCTGATTCCATTCTCCGAGTAATTTCAGAAATAGCATCGGCAACTCTTGGTAATACTTTTGCCACTTCCTCTGCCACGCTCTTATCGCTTTCATTAAAGAGTTTTAAGAGCTCTAAGGTGGATAAAGTGTCAATCTTGGAGAATCGAGAGTCAATTGCCTCAGTATTTAGCTGGCCAAGGTCCTGATTCATAATGGCTAACCCTAGTAACCTTGGCGCATGGAGGCCAAATACCTATTTGCTGGCGCTGGAATTATTATCGTTCTTATCTACGCCTTTGGTTCCGGGATCTGGGTCTCATCCTCCCCCGGATGGTATTCATCTCTAAATAGGCCGCCCTGGCAGCCGCCAAGCTATATTTTTGGAATCATCTGGCCCTATAACTTTATGGTTTTAGGAATTGCTTCCTATCAAGTCTCACAATCATTAACTAAATCTGAAAATATCTTATGGCTTGTTTTCTTTGGTTTAAGTGTTGCTGCCGCCCTTACCTGGGCTTATCAATTCTATGTTCCGCATAATCTCACCCTAGCTCCAATTGCTTTAACTTTATGCGCTCTTCTTACTCTTCCAGTTCTCTATCTAACATTTAAAGCAACGCTACTAATGGGACTACTTCTTGTTCCTTATCAAATCTGGGTTGCAATTGCAGCAAGCCTTGCTTGGGGATACTCCACTCGCAATTAAGCAGTTTTATCATCAAGAGTTGCAGCAGATACAACTCCAGCAGATGCTACTAATACTCCTAGACCGATAAAGACTGAGCTTGCTCCAAATGGCGCAGCAAGGGCTCCTGCCGCAAGGGGGACTAAAAACTGGCCAATTCGATTACCAAATAATCTAATTGAAATTGCCATAGCTCTCTCTTGAACTGGGGTCTTCTTAGAAACTATCGACATAGTTAGTGGTTGGCCGATGCCTAGTAAGAATCCAACTATGGCCATAGAAATGCCAAGTGCAATTGAACTATTGGCATAGATTGAAGCAAATAAGAAAAGGGCTGAGAAGAAGATGCTGTAATTCATCGTCCTTGCAGATCCATAGCTCTTTGTTAATCGACCAAGAAGAAATCTTGAAATCATTGCTGCTGCTGAGCGAATCGAGAGAATTGCGCCAATTACAACTGGACTTATGCCCTTCTCTGTTCCCACCAGAGGCAGAATCACTACTAAAACATCATTTGCTGCAGCCACCGATAGCGAAGTCCAGATTGCAGGTTTAATTCCAGGGCGAGAGAGAACATCTCTGGCTTTAATTGCTCCTGCTGCATCTCGCTCCTGCTGAGTTCTCACCTCTTTTATTGATTTAAAGAGAAAGAAGGGAACGAGTGATAAGAGGGCAAGGAGCGCTGCAAATATAAAGGCAGAGGTTGAAGAGCGCGGCAAGACTCCTGCAGATCCTGCAATTAAACCTCCAAGAATTGGACCCACACTATGACCAAGTGATGTTGCAAAAGAAAAGTATCCAAAGTTTTGATCCTGAAGATTCATAGCGCTTCGATTAGCAACCATTGCTTGACTTGCTGCCACATTTGAAAGATGAGCAACGCCAGCAAGAGCTGTGGCTGCAGCAATTGCAATAACGTTATTAAGGAAAGCAAAGGCAACTCCAAGAATTATGAAAGAGAAACAACCAATAAATAGCAGCGGGATTTCTCCAAATCTTCCGACCCATCTGCCCATCGGAACTGCTATTAATAAAGGAAGCAGGGCATAAATAGAGGCTATTAGACCAATCTCATATCCAGATGCTCCGTTTTCCAAAGCTCGATAGGTGATCATCGGGCGCATCACATAGATACTTGCTTGCGCCAGGGCAACATTGATAAGAAGAGCCCATAACCAACTATTTGTAGAACGGCTGGTCATTTTCTTAAGCCTTGACCCGCCTTATCTTTTACTAACTTAATAAGTGCAGGCGCAAATAGAACCAGAATTAGAGTCAAGTAAATAACTTTAGGTAATAACCCGCTTACTAGAATTGAATAGTCACCATTACTCAACTGAACTGCTTGGCGGAATTGAATCTCAACAACAGGACCCAGAATTACTCCCAGAACTAGCGGGGTATTTGGAATTCCAAATCTACGGAAGAGATATCCAACAAAGCCCAGAACGAAGGCTAAACGCAGATCAAATGTGGAGTTGTTTAGGCTGTAAGCGCCCAAAAGTCCAAAGGTTGTAATTCCGGCATATAGATAATGCCTTGGAATATGAAGAAGTTGAATCCAAATTCTAATCAGAGGCAAATTAATTAATAGAAGGAGAGTATTTCCAATAAATAAGCTGGCAATTAGCGTCCAAACAAGAGGCGCATTCATTTCAAAGAGCATTGGACCCGGTTGGATATTAAAGTTTCTTATCGCCACTAACATAATTGCAGCTGTTGCTGAAGTTGGAAGGCCTAGCGCAAGGAGTGGAACTAGAACTCCTGCGGCGTTGGCATTATTTGCTGCCTCGGGGCCTGCAACTCCTTCAATAGCGCCATTTCCAAACTCTTCCTTATTTTTCGATAACTTCTTCTCCACTGAGTAGCTAATAAAAGTTGGAATCTCTGACCCACCAGCAGGGATAATTCCCATTGGAAAACCGATTGCCGTGCCTCTTAGCCAAGGCTTCCAGGATCTACGGAAATCTTCTCGGTCCATCCAAACTTTTCCTTTTACCGGAAGCACCTGCCAACTCTTATCTTGAAAACGACTTGCATAGTAAATGACTTCACCGAGTGCGAAGAAAGAAATAATGACAACAATTACTTCAAGGCCATCTGTTGCTTCTTGAATTCCAAATGAGAGTCTATTGATTCCAGTTTGTTGATCAGCTCCAACAAGTCCAAAAATTAGGCCAACAGATAATGAAACTAGCCCTCTAACCCTTGATGATCCAAGAAGAGTTCCAACTGTTGCAAAGGCAAAGACAATTAAAGCTACATATCCAGCAGGTTGAACTTTTAGCGCAAGTTCAGCTAGCGCAGGAGCTGCTGCTGCCAACATTATTGTTGCAATCAGACCTGCCACAAATGAGCCAAGTGCTGCAGTTGTAAGAGCTGCTCCCGCTCTGCCATTTCTCGCCATCTTATGGCCTTCAACTGAAGTGATTACTGAGCCGGCCTCACCTGGAGTATTAAGCAAAATCGAGGTTGTTGAGCCGCCATACATCGCTCCATAGAAGACTGCAGCAAACATAATTAAAGCTGATGTGGGATCAACTGAAAGCGTGACGGGCAGAAGAAGTGCAATAGCTAGAGCTGGACCAATTCCTGGCAGAACTCCAACTAGAGTTCCAAGAAAGGTTCCAAGTAAGCCATAAAGTAAATTTTGCGCTGTTAGCGCATTTGAAAAGCCTTCTAGTAATAAATCTAGATTTCCCACTTATCCCTCGACTTCTCTGGCAAGGCCAAGTAAGTTTTCAAAAATTCCATCGGGCAGGAAGATTCTCAAACCTTTAGAAAAGACGAAGTAGACAACCACTGCGAAAACAAAAGAAATTAATATATCTTTCAAAAACTTCCTAGATCCAAATGCATATGCCACACCAAAAAAAGTTAGAGAAGCAGCTGCGATATATCCGGCAGGCTCCAGCAGCACGATATGAATTAAAATTGAGGCAAGAAGTATTGACATTGTTTTGATATCGGGACGTAGCTGAGCAGCTCCAGCTTCAGTGCCCTCTGCAATTCCTAGCTTTCCTCGTAAGACTTGAATAATTAGAAGCAGAGCTACAAAGGTCGTGAAGAAGCCAATGATTAACTCAAAGGTCTTTGGGCTAACGACTGAGTAAACCCCAGGCTCTTCCAAGGTAAAGGCGTCATACAAAACAAATAACCCGAGCAGTAGAAATGCTAAGGCAAAAATCGCTTCAGCAAGTACTGCTCGGGTTACTTTAATCATCTACTTATTAAGTTTTTTATAGACCGATTTCAGCGATAAATGCCTTTATCTCCGGAATGTGGGTCTTTAAGAAGGCATTGAAGTCTTTGCCTCCAGCAAATTCGTCATACCACTTATTGGTTGCAAGAACTTGCTTCCAAGTATCGGTAGAACGCATTACATCCATAACCTTTACGAAGTTAAGGCGATTGGCTTCGCTGATGTCAGCTGGTGCCATAACTCCGCGCCAGTTTCCATAAACCAAGTTATATCCCTGCTGAATAAAGGTTTTGCCCTTTACACCAGCGATTGGCTTAGGGGATGAAATTCCAAGAATGCGTAGTCTGTTATCTGCAACATATGGCAGAACATCAACGATTCCGATAACTCCAACTGGGGCTGCTCCGCTTAGAACCTTAGTAAGTGGCTCTGATCCGGTACCAACAACATAGTTAAGTTTTGAAATTGGAACATTAGCGGTCTTTAGAAGAGCGCCAATTACTTGGTGATCAACGCCGCCGACATTTCCACCTGAGACCGCAACAGCGCGTCCGTTGGTGTTAACGTCATTTACAAACTGATTCAAAGTCTTGTACTTCGAATTAGCTGGAACGAAGATTGCGTTGTATTCGCGCATAACTCGCGCAATTGGAACAGAGGCAAGAAGATCTGATGTGTTCTTATTTGCTACCTGAGCCATACCGCCAGTTAGAGCAATACCAATAATAAGAGCTGAATTCTGCTTGCCCTTAATGGTCTGGAAGTGTGCAAGACCGGTAGTTCCACCAGCACCAGGCTTGAAGTCTGTGGTGCTTGTAGTTAGCAAACCTTCTGCAATTAGAGTTTTTGAAATTGCATCAGTTGTTGCTGAGTATCCTCCAGGACCTGCAGGTACTGTCCAATCAATTGTGGTTAGCGGCTTTAGATCTGGGTACCACCAACGAAGGCTGCCAGCAGCTGTTCCAACGGTAACTTTGGTGCAGGTGAGGTTTGAGCCCTCTACGCCGCGAGCCTTAGCAACCATTCCAGCGCGTCCGCACTCATCTCCAGCTTTTGCTTTTGATGATGGAACTTTTGCAGCACTCGCTGAAGTTGTTCCAGACATAACTAGCGCAAATGAAGTTAGCGCTACTGCTGCCGCAGTAAGTGTTTTTTTCAAAGACATTAGTTCTCCTATTTTTTTCTCTCGAGGGTGAGAGAAGACCCCTACCGTATCGGCCCTGATAGCTTGAGAGAAGGCGTTTTCAGCCTCAGATTGATAACACTTTGATGAAAAAGGGCCAAAAACTGCCATTATGAGCCCCATGAAGTTCTTTGCCTCACATCTCGCTACATCCATGAGAACTTATGAAGGGATGACTCTAAGCGTTGAAAATGGGGTAATTACTGAGATTCAAAGCGGCAGAGCTGCTGGGGCTATTCCGCTTAGTGGAATGGTTATTCCAGGCTTTGTTGATCTTCACTGTCATGGTGGAGGTGGCCATGACTTATCTATAGATCCTAAAGGTGCTGAGTTTCATTTAAGACATGGAAGTACAACGCTACTTGCAAGTTTTATCTCCGAGCCGGTTGACTTAATTAAAGAAAAAATCTCCAGATTAAAACTTGAGAGAAACTTAATTGGAATTCATCTCGAGGGCCCATATTTATCTCATATTCATTGTGGAGCACATAAAAAAGAGTATTTACTCCCGCCCAAGATGGATGACATAAGAGGATATGTCTCTAGTGGCAAGGTGCGTTATATAACAATTGCTCCTGAAATTGATGGGGCTCTTGAGGCAATTTCATACCTTTCCAGAAATAATGTAAAAGTTGCTATCGGACACAGCGCAGCGACATCTGAAGATATCAAGGAATCTATATCAAATGGAGCAGTTAGCGTTACTCACTTCTACAACGGTATGAGAAAAGATTTAGATGACAAAACTTGCCTTGCAGGCTTTACTCTTAATCAAAGTTCACTTCTTTTGGAATTAGTAATGGATGGAGTCCATGTCCCGTTTGAGATTTTGAAAGAAGTAGTCAAGCGAGCCCCAAATCGAATAATCGCAATTACCGATGCAGCTCCTTTTGCTGGAAATTCAGATGGCGACTATCAACTAGGTGAATTGCCTGTAAAAGTTTCAGATGGAGTTGCCCGCTTAAGTAGTAATGGCGCACTTGCTGGCAGTATGCTGACAATGGATAAGGCCTTCAAAAATGCGATGGTTAATCTAGACCTTGACATAGTCACTGCAGTTAACTTTTTTTCCACAAATTCAGCTAAATTGCTAGGGGAAAATCTTGTTGGTGATATTGCTGTTGGAAAGAAGGCAAACTTTCTCACCCTAGATCAAGAATGGAACCTAAATGAGGTCTACTTTGAAGGCGAGTTAGTTTCCTAAATCTTTCAAAGCTTTACCCGAAGTTCGATAAACGGTCCATTCATCCATAGCTTCGGCTCCAAGGCTTTTATAGAACTCGATTGCCGGTGAGTTCCAATCAAGGACCCACCATTGCAAGCGACCATAACCTTTTTCATCACAAATCTTTGCCAAGTGTTTTAAGAGCGCTTTTCCATACCCGCGTCCCCGATATTCAGGTTTAATGAAAAGGTCTTCCAGGTAAATTCCGTGTCTTGCCTGCCAAGTAGAGTAATTAAGAAACCAAATAGCCATTCCTGCAATTTGCCCATCAACTTCAACTAAGTCACAAAATACTCTCGGATCACTGGAAAAGATTGTATTGAGCAAGTCTTCTTTACTTGCTTCAACTTGCTCTGGGGCTTTTTCATAGGTAGCAAGATCTTGTATCAGTTGAAGCACTTCTCCAACTTCTTGGATTTTTGCTGGACGAATTTTCAAGCTCGCTCCTCTTTAATAGAATTGCCGCCGTCAACAATAATTGTTTGGCCAGTTATGTAGGAAGCCCCCGGAGTTGAAAGCCAAGTTATAGCTGATGCAATTTCATCAGTCCTTCCCCCACGCCCCATAGGGACAGATAAGCCTTGAGACTTTTCACTCTCACTTATTGAATCTGTAGCAATCCATCCTGGAAGTATCGCATTACAAGTAATTCCATATTTTGCTTCATCAAGTGCTATCGATTTAGTTAATCCAATAAGTGCTGCCTTTGCTGTTGCATAAACGGGCTGATTTTTCATCGCCATTACATGGCCAGTGAGGCTACTAATCATGATGATTCTGCCGCTTTGAGACTTTCTAATCTTTGGCAGGAAAAACTTGGTTGCAAGAAAGGCAGTCTCTAAATTTCTTGACATACCTTTTTGAAGCGCCTCTAGGGAAACTTGCGAGATATCAGTTGCTTCATTAGGACTTGCAGGGGAAGTAACACTTGTCATACCAGCATTATTAACCAAGATATCTAGGCTTGATATCTGAGATTCCAAAGCCTGCACATCGCTTTCATTTGTTAGATCTGCAATGAATCCCTTTACTCCAAGCTCTTGAGCTCTTTTATAGATGCGATCAGAAGTTGAAGTAATAAAGACTTCTGCGCCCAGTTCCTTAAGTGCCTTAGCGGCTGCGAAACCTATTCCTGAAGCATCTCCTGCTCCAGTGACTAGAGCGCTCTTGCCCTTTAGTGAGAACATAAAGGACACTGTATCTACAACACCTCTAGAATCTCCATAGAGATATAAGTGATATTAAAGAAATGGGGCGAAATGTTTACTTGGGGCGTCTCAACATCTTCATATCAAATCGAGGGAGCAGCAAATCAAGGCGGTCGTGGGCCATCTATTTGGGATACATTTTCAAAAATTCCAGGAGCAGTTGCCAATGGTGATAACGGCGATGTTGCCTGTGATCACTACCATCGCTTTAACGAAGATCTAGATTTGATGAAGTGGTTAGGCGTTGGGGCCTATCACTTCTCAATTGCCTGGCCCAGGGTAATTCCCTCTGGTTATGGAGCGCTAAATAAAGAGGGAATGGATTTTTATGACAGATTAATTGATGGCGCACTGGAGCGAGGAATTACTCCTTGGCCCACTCTTTATCATTGGGATCTCCCGCAGAGTCTGCAAGATAAGGGTGGTTGGAATAATCGTGATTGCGCTTACTGGTTTGCTGAATATAGCCAGAAGATGGCAGAGGCTTTCTCGGATCGATTAAAAAACTGGATAACAATTAATGAGCCTTTTTGCAGCGCATGGTTGGGCCATCTCTATGGCGTAATGGCTCCCGGCATTAAAGATCTTCAAACTGGAATTAATGCCTCGCATCATTTACTTCTTGGCCATGGCCTTGCCACAAAAGCGATCAGAGAAGTTTCTAGCGAGCTAAGAGTTGGTATAACTCTTAATTTCACTCCCGCGATAACTCTAGGCCAATCAAGTGAAGACAAGCTAGCTGTAGAGCTAGCGGATGGCTTTGATAATCGCTGGTTTGGCGATCCAGTATTTAAAGCAAAGTATCCAGAGGACATTGTTAAAGCATTCGGAAAAGAAGTTCCGATAAACCCAGGTGATATGGAAATTATCTCAACCCCATTAGATTATTTGGGCTTAAATTATTACTTCAGACAGACTGTGGCATACGACCCAAGTGCTAAACCATTGCCTTATAAGCAAGTAACTGCGCCCAACGTTGAAAGAACTGGGATGGGCTGGGAAGTTCATGCGCAAAGCTTTACTGAGCTACTTGAGCGTGTAAATAGAGAATATAAGCCAAAGGAAATATTCATTACAGAAAATGGTTCTGCCTGGGATGATGAAGTTATAGATGGGAAAGTTGATGATCCCAAGCGAGTAAGTTATCTAGAGCGACATCTTGATGCCATGTTCATTGCAAGAGAAAATGGAGTGCCAATTAGTGGTTACTTTGCTTGGAGTTTGATTGATAACTTTGAATGGGCTTATGGATATGCGAAGAGATTTGGGATTATCTATGTTGATTATCAAACCCAGAAACGAATTCCTAAGTCGAGCGCTTATTACTATAGAGAACGAATTAAAGGGTCTTAGTTACCTTACTAAGTCCAGCAGGTGAATCTGGATTGAATCCATTCTTGACTGCAAATCCCAGAGTCAGGTACTGAATTAGCGCAGCATCAATTATCGTTGACTCTTCTTCTTTCACTTGGTTTGAACCCCTTATGACTTTTTCTTCCTTGAGAGCAAGTTGATTACTTCCCAGCCAGATTAGCTCTGGTTCGCTCTGGCGAATACGAGCTATTGAGTCTTCAAGTGCTTTCTTAGGCATTCCCGAAGGAGCTAAGACAATTACTTGGCTGTTTTTATTGAGGGTTGCTATGGGACCATGTTGGTAATCAGCGCTCGACATCCCTTGAACTGGGATATAGCTAGTTTCTTGAATTTTAAGCGCCAATTCTTTGGCATTAGCATATGAATAGCCCCGCCCAATAACGACAATTTCTCTTGCCGCATCAAGTGAGTTAGCAAAGCTATCAACCTCGCTTAAGTTAGCTATGCACTCTCTGGATGAATCAACTAGATGTGACCTCACCTCTCCCTTATTGCCCATCCAGTTATCAACTAATAGCAAGGATGCTAGGAGCTCAGCTGAATAACTCTTAGTGGCAGCAACAGCAACTTCAGGTCCAGCAGAAAGATCAATGTGAATATCACCAGCTTTTGCTAGCGGAGAATCTGAATTATTAGTCATAGCGATCAATAGAGCTCCACCTTCTCTAGCGGCGCTAGCAAAAGTTATAAGGTCGGGAGATCTTCCGCTCTGACTCAAAGCGATTACCAAAGTATTTTTGAAATCAACCTTAGCCCCATAGATTGATACAGATGAAGGTGAAGCAAGTCCTACTGGTAGTCCCAGCTTAACTTCAATCAAGAACTTCAAATAATGTCCCGCATTATCAGATGTTCCTCGTGCCAGGATGATTACATTTGTAATATTTCTTGCTTTTATTTTCTCTGCAGCTAGTTGAAATTGCGCCTTTGAGTTTATAAGTCTTGAAAAAACTTCAGGGGTCTCAGAAATCTCTGAAAACATCTTAAAATCTTTTACGTTCATTTATCTATCAACGCCCAAAATCATCTTCAACGCGTTCGATGTCATCTTCTCCAAAGTAAGTTCCAGTCTGAACCTCAATGAAGACCACATCGTTATCTCCGACATTTGCTATGCGATGCAATGTTCCTGCAGGAATGTCGAGGCTGTCGCCAGCACTGAGAGATGAAACCACGCCATTAATTGTCACCTGCGCATTACCTGAAACGATAAACCAATGCTCAGAGCGCTTTTGATGGCGCTGATAGGAGAGGCGCTTTCCTGGAGATACCCAGATGCATTTGACCTTATGAGATGGGCTCTCTTGCAAGACTTCATAGCGACCCCAAGGTCGATCTGATTTTTCTAGCACTTTCGTATTCTAGTAGGTGAGCAAAATCGTTAGGCTCACCCCATGAGAAATCCAACACCAGCAGATAAATTCACATTCGGCCTATGGACTGTTGGGTGGCAAGCCCGCGATCCATTTGGAGATGCCACCAGAGCAGCACTTGATCCAATTCGCACAGTTAGCGAATTAGCAAAGCGCGGGGCATATGGAGTGACATTTCATGATGATGACTTAATTCCATTTGGTTCATCGACTTCAGATCGCGCAGCACATATTGCTCGCTTTAAGAAGGCACTTGATGAGAATGGAATGAAGGTGCCGATGGCAACAACAAATTTATTTAGCCACCCAGTATTTAAAGATGGGGCTTTTACCTCTAACAATAGAGATATTCGCAGGTATGCCATAAGAAAAGTAATGACAAATATTGAATTAGCTGTAGAGCTAGGCGCTCATACCTATGTCTGTTGGGGCGGACGTGAGGGAGCAGAGACTGATATCGGCAAAGATCCTGTGGTAGCACTTGAGAGAATGCGTGAGGCTTTCAATATTCTTGGTCAATTTGTTATTGATAAGGGATACAACATTAAATTTGCAATGGAGCCAAAACCAAATGAACCTCGCGGCGATATCTTCCTACCCACAATTGGACATGCACTAGCCTTTATCAATTCTCTGGACCACCCAGAATTAGTTGGGCTAAATCCTGAAGTTGGACATGAGCAGATGGCAGGACTTAATTTTGTTCACGGAATTGGACAAGCGTTATTCCATAAAAAACTCTTCCATATTGATTTAAATGGTCAGCATGGAGCTAAATATGACCAAGATTTAGTCTTTGGCCATGGCGATCTAAAATCTGCTTTCTTCTTGGTAGATCTTCTTGAGCGCTATAACTATGACGGCCCTAAGCACTTTGATTACAAACCAATGAGAACCGAGAGCGATGATGGCGTCTGGGCCTCAGCTACTGCAAATATGCGCACCTACATAATCTTGCAGGAGAGAGCAAAAGCATTTAGAGCAGATCCAAGAACTGCTGCAGCTCTCGAGAAATCAGGTGTTAATGAGTTGCTTCAGCCAACTGTTGCAAAGGGTGAGGGCTGGAAAGAGATTGCCGGCGAGAGTTTTGATGTTGAAGCTGCAGGAAAGCGCGGCTATCACTATGAAGAACTCGATCAGCTAGCTCTGGAATACCTAATCGGTGTTTACTAGAAACTATGCCGATAGTTGCAGGTGTTGATTCCTCAACACAATCAGTAAAAGTTGTTCTGCGAGATTCTGATAGTGGTGAGCTGATTGCATCAACTTCAAGGCCACATCCAGATGGGACAGAAATTGACCCACAGCATTGGTGGAAGGCTCTATCAGATGCTCTTGAAGAATTAAGTTCACATAAGATTTCAGCGATATCAATTGCCGGCCAACAACACGGCATGATCGCACTTGATAAAGATGGAGCAGTAATTCGAGATGCCCTGCTCTGGAATGACACTCGTTCGGATAAAGCAGCACTTGATCTCAATCAGGAGATTCCAGATATTGCCCTTCGCACTGGATCTCAATTAGTAGCTTCATTTACTGCATCAAAGCTTAGATGGCTTGCTGATAACGAGAAAGAGAATGCCAATAAGGTTGCTGCAATTGCTCTTCCTCATGATTGGCTCTCTTGGAAACTCACTGGAGCCAAATCTCTAGAGACTCTATTTACTGATCGCTCTGATGCATCTGGAACTGGATATTTTGATTCAGTAAAGAACGAGTATTGCTTAGATATTCTGGAAACAGCAATTAGAAATAGTAAGAAAGTGACTTTGCCAAAGGTAGTTGCCCCGAATCAATTTGGCGCAACTAGCATTGATTCCATCCCAATAGCTGCTGGGGCTGGAGATAATGCAGGTGCGGCTCTCGGTCTTGGTGCATCTCTTGGCGATCTTGTTATCTCACTTGGAACAAGTGGAACTGCTTTTGCTGTATCAAAGAGTTCAACTCATGATTCATCTGGCGAAGTGGCTGGTTTTGCAGATGCGACCGGTAATTTTCTTCCCCTTGCTTGCACCTTAAATGCTGCAAAAATATTTAATACTGTTGCAAGAAGTCTCTCGCTTTCGTTTGAAGAATTTAGCTCCCTTGCCCTCTCTGCAAAAGCTGGAGCAGAGGGTTTGAGAATGATTCCTCACTTTGATGGCGAAAGGACTCCTAACAAACCACGCGCCAAAGGCTCCTTTCAAGGCATAACTCATAGCAATTTCACAAAAGAAAATATTGCCCGTGCTTCTATTGAAGGAGTTATCGCTGGAATGATTTATGCTGCAAGAGCAGTTGAACGTTTGGGAGTTAGCTATTCCAGAATTTTACTAATTGGTGGAGCTGCCAAGAATTCTGCCGTGCAGCAGATATCTGCTGACTTGTTTGGAAGAGAGATTCATATTCCAGCAATCGGTGAGTATGTGGCAGATGGCGCAGCAAAACAAGCAGCCTGGGCCCTAAGTGGCATGGAGAATAAACCTAATTGGTCGCTGGGCGAAGTGATGACAGTTTCTCCTAAAGTCAGAATTGGTGGAATCGTAGAGAATTACTTTGAACTTATCTCTTTGAGCTGATAGGACTCTCTGTCAAAAAAGCTACCGCGATTTCTGAGGCAAGCGCACTTGATCCAAAAGTCCTAATAATGTTTTTAGGATTAAAACTCCAAGTCGGCCATCCCATATCAACAAATATTGCATCTGGCCTACTTCGATTGATTCGATCTAGAGCCACTAGTATTTTGTTATCTCGGAAAGCATCCCGAAAGGCCACAACCAGACAACCTTGATTGTGAGTTGAAAGATCGATGTCACTTGATTCTAATTTAACCTTAATGCCAGCTCTTATAAATGGTCTTCGTAATCCCCAACCGACAAAGCCAGCAGCAATTGTTGGGTCAGCAGACAACTCAATTAGAGAGATCTGATCGGTTGATAAAGAGAGATTACCTTGATAATTAACTCCAGACTTAAACTTTGAAACCTCTGGCAAAGATACTGGAGACAGATCGGTTGCAACTGGCGGTCTCCAACGCCAGATTTTCTCTGCGTTATCCTCTAATGCCTGCCTTTCAATCTCTTCCTTCTCTATAGCCTCTCGAATTGCAACCAAACTATGGTCCACAAAACTTGATTGATCATAGAGACCGGAAAAGCAGAGTAGATCTGCGCCTGCCGATATCGCTCGAAGAGCTGAGGTATGAATTTTCTTTGTTCCTCCAAGTGCGCCCATATCTAGTGCATCGGTAACCACTAAACCTTCAAAGCCAAGACTTTTACGTAGCAAACTCCTGGTAATCAGACTTGAGCACGAAGCCGGGGAGATGGAATCAATTGCAGCAAGCAAGATGTGCCCCATCATTATTGCCTCTACTCCATCTCCAATTGCTGAGATGAATGGCTTGAGATGGGTATTGATCAGTTCATCCATCCCGCCATTTAGCTGAGGTAAATCGTGATGGCTATCCTCCAATACCCCTCCGTGGCCAGGAAAGTGCTTAATACATGATGCGATTCCAGCGCTTCGCAAACCCTTGACTGCACTGACTACATGCTTTGAAACTAAATCAGCATCGTTACCAAAAGAGCGAACTGCAACAATTGGATTATCACTTTGCGTTGCAACATCAGCAACTGGAGCTAGATTTAGATCAACACCAATAGACTTTAGAATTTTACCTAACTCCTTAAAGGAGCTCTCTGTTAGTTCTAAATCATTGCAACGTCCAAGAAGTGCGGGGGTTGGGAATGGGCTTCCTTCAGGAACAAATAGACGAGTTACATCACCACCTTCCTCATCTAAAGAAATAATAATATTTGGCGAGATAGCCCTGATCTTAAGAATTAACTCGCGCGTTACATCTAAAGATGGACAGTTTGAACTAAATAGAGTTATTCCTCCAAGCCCGTTTTCAAGATATTTAAAAATCCAATCCGGAATCTCCGTGCCGCCGAATCCAGGAGAAAAGTGGGCCAATATTGCTTTCTCGGTATTATTGAATTTCATCCTTTCACAGCTCCTGCCGTGACACCTGTAGCAATTCGCTTCTGAATTAGTGAGAAGAAAATTACAACTGGAATAGCTGTGACTGTGGATGCTGCCATTAATGGGCCCCAATCGGTGCCGGTTCTAGTCGTAAAACCAGCAAGCCAAACTGGCAGGGTGAGGTTTTCTTGACTCTGCATAATTATGTAGGCCAACAAAAACTCATTCCAAGCTTGTATAAATGCAAATATTGCGGTGGCAACCAATCCTGGAGCCATTAATGGCAAGAGGACATGGCGATAAGCCTGAACTCTCGTGCAACCATCAACTAGGGCAGCCTCTTCGATGTCTGTTGGAATATTGGCTAGAAAACCCCTCAAAGTCCAAATAGTGAAAGGCAAAATGAATGCCACATAGGTAAGCGCTAATCCTCCTATGGTGTTTGTTAGTTGGAGTCGAGTCAATAGCAGGAATAGCGGAATTATCAGGGCAGATAGCGGAAGCATCTGCACAATAAGCAACGCTGAGATAAAGCTTCGCTTACCGGTAAATTTAGTGCGTGCTATTGCAACACTTGCGAAAGTTGCTAAAAACAACGAAATGGCAACGGTGATAAGCACAACAATCAAACTATTTCTTAGACTGGTGTAGAAGCCCTCTCTTGAAAAAGCATTCTGGTAATTCTCGATAGTAAAAGATCTCGGCAAAATTGTGGGTTCAGTCGAAAGTACATCTTGGCGATTCTTAAATGATGTAGTGACCATCCAATAAACTGGAAACCCCATAAAGATTATGGCAAAGAAACCAGAGATATTTGCATAAATCGAACTCTTTCTATGCATTGCCATCTCCAATCTGAACCATTTTCTTTATGTAGAACCAGGTGACACCTAATAATGAGAAAATCATCAAAAGGGCAATCGCAGCGCCCATCCCGTATTCACTCAAGCCAAAAGACTTTTCAAAAGCATAAATTGCCATCGTGTAATACTCAGAGGCCGGTCGGTTATCAAGAAGTACCCAGATTTGGGTAAAGACTTGAAAGTCCCAGATTATGGAAAGGCTTATTAGAATTACATAAATAGGAAGAAGTATTGGAAGAATTACAGATCTAAATATTTGCCTAGAGTTTGCGCCATCAATTGCAGCTGCCTCCAGGAGCTCTTTTGGAACTTGAGTTAAAGCCGCATAAATACTGATTGTTATAAATGGGATAGCGCCCCAAACCACAACTCCGCCAATAATTGAAAACCCTGAAAAGGTATTGGTAAACCAATTACGTTGGGCAAAGTCAAAACCAAGACGATTAATAGTTGAGGTAATGATGCTAAATTCAAAGGAAAACATCCACTTCCAAATCGAAATACCGACTAGAGCAGGTATTGCCCAGACCAGAATGAGAGTGGTATTAAGTAACCATCTAAGTATGGTGTTCATTCGAAGCATCAAATGAGCTAACCAAGCACCAATTACTATTGAAGCAGCAACCATGGCAAAGGTGAAAATAAATGTTCTGCGCAAGACTGTCCAGAACTCTGGATCTTTTAGCAGTGCTTGAAAGTTTTCAAAGCCAACCCAAGTTGGAATTCCAGAAACAATTTCCGCAAGGCCAAATTGCTGAAAACTGAGAGTTATGAGTCGAAATACCGGGAAGCCTAAGATAAGAAGAATCACGGCCAGCGCAGGAGTAATTAAGAGATAGGGCCATAAATTCTTCTTTGGTCCTAGCCTAAATTTTGTTGCGCTAGACATGAAATTTGAAACCTACTTCCCAATAAATGAGTGGAGAGTGGAGCGCCCTCGACGCTACCACTCTCCTTATACCTCGTTAGGAGTTTTTTACTGCTAGTTCAGCAGTTTTGTTATCTCCGCAGATGCATCTTTAGCTGCTTGCGCAACTGTCTTCTTTCCTGTTGCGATATCAGAGAGCATGGTTTGCAGAACGTTTGCGTTCTCAACATTTACCCACTTCTCTGCTGCAGGAACGAACCAGGTTGAGCTGGCACCCTTGGCAACTTGAGCATTTCCACCCTTAACTAGAGTCAACATGCTGGTGTTGTTAGGAAGATTGCCAACTTTGACAATCTCTCGCATTGCTTGGCCTGATGTGAATGACTTGATCCAATAGACGCCCCAGTCAGGATTTTTTGCCTTTGCTGGAACACCGAGATTTGATCCACCTAGGAATGCTGGCATGTATTCACCAGCGCGAATTGAAGGCATTGGGAAGAAAGCGCCCTTTTGAGGAGCAATACAGCATGTTTCCCAACCATTTGAGTAGCTCATCGCAACGTTTCCGCCTGCGAAGACCTCCCATTGACCACCCTCATCGCCAGACTTGTCGGCTTTGGAGTATTTATCAACGATATTTTTCCAGCGAGTTAATCCTTCAATGGATGCTGCTGAATCTAGTGAGCCTTTCCACTTTCCAGCTTCCTGGACTGCAATAGCTCCCTTTGAGTCATAAACAAAGCCCATTGCTGCATACCAGTACTTACCTGGCATATAGACAGCCGAGAACTTAGAGTTAGAAGAATTTGCTGCCATTAGCTTATCTGCAGCAGCAGTAAATTGCTCATAAGTTTTTGGAGCTTTGATTTTTAACGAAGTGAATAGATCAGTGCGATACATAACTGCGCGTGATCCAGCATAGTAAGGAACTGCATAGAGCTTACTGTTATAACTTCCAGCTTCTTCTAGGCCTTTAAGCCAGTTGGTGCTATATGCAAATTGGCTCTTCGAACTGCTTAGATCCTTAAGAGCACCCGCAGCTGAATATTTAAGAACTTGAGTATTACCAAATTCAAATACATCTGGCGTATTTCCAGCTACTAGGGCTGCATCAAGTTTCTTAAGTGAATCGCCCCAGGTCTGATATTGGATATCAACCTTTACATTTGGATATTTTGAATTAAACATCTTATTTGCACGATCAACTGCTGCTGGCCAAGACTTTGCATCTCCTTGAATCCAGACAGTTACTGTTCCGCTATCTTTCGGTGCAGCACTTGCTGTGCTCGCGCCAAGAAATAGCGAGCTGACAAGCGCCATCGAAGAAATAATGGCGATAACTTTTTTGCGCGTAATGCGCATGAGGGACCTCCCGTTTAGAGCTACCTGCTGGCAATTCCAACAGGTTCTTAGTAGGTTGGTCTAGTCCAATTTTGGTCAAAATGCTAGTATCCGACAGGTTTTTCTCGCAATTGTTATGGAATCGGTATCTCCTCCCTTGAAAAGGGGAGAAAAAGGGGGGTGGGGGCTTTGGCCAAGGAGGAGTTCCTAAAACCTGTTCGCATCTCTGAATTGATTCACGCTGACCTTTCAGAGCTTGCGATCCACGAGGTGATTCCAACTGAGAGACAGATGGCTGAGCACTTTGGAGTCTCACGAGTGACTATCCAAAAAGCGCTAAAGATTTTAGAACGTTCTGGATTTATTTATAGGAGACAAGGCTCTGGAACATTTGTCGCTCCTCGTCGCGATACGCATCACCACAGCCTTAGGTCCTTTAGTGAAGAACTCGCGCTGAGAGGAATCGAGTATAAAACTTCAGTTTTGGATGTCAGGTTAATTGAGAGCCCTGAATCGATAGATTCGACTTGGGCAAAAGTTACCGAGCCGTCTTATCGTATTGAGAGAGTTCGAACAAACAAAAAAGTAGCTCTCTCTTGGGAAGTTTCATATGTAAAAGCTAGATTTGCTCCTGGGCTTGATAAAGAAATTCTTTCAGGATCTTTATACAAACTCCTTTCAGAAAATTATGGGCAGGTTGTCGAAAGCGCTGACGAAGAAATTTCGTCACTACTTATTGAAGATGAAATCTCAACTAAGTTATCAGTATTGGCTGGCACTCCAGCAATCGAAATTCAAAGAAAAGCTTTTAACAGACGAGGCGATTGCCTTGAGACAGCAAGGGCAATACGACCAAGCGGCAAAGAGTTTTTGAAATACAGTGTTAGACGCTAAAAACCCTTTATCACCATCTAATTTGCTGCTGCTCTATTAATGCGATCACGAATTGCAACTGCAAGGCCTTGACCCGCTGGTGGAATTATTCTCACCGTCTGCAAATTCTGAGTATCTGACATGCGAAGAGCTGAATAAAGCACCCGCGCATACTCTTCAATGCTTTTGGGTTCTGCCAAGCGAATAACACCTTCTGGGGTAGTAACTTCACTCATTGCAATTAACCCCTCACCGCTCTGACTTTGACCATCAACAATCACTTTTGCTTTTGGTGCATAGTGCTGCTTATCAGAACCTGAGACTCGAATCTTTGTCTCGCCAACTTCAGCAAGAACTATCCCAGTACTCTCTTCAATCATCTCCGCGCTAATTGCTCCAGGTCTAAGAATTTTTGGATTTTGACCGCTGCAATCAATGATTGTTGATTCAACTCCAACTAAGCAAGGCCCGCCATCAAGTATTTGATCATTTGGTGATAGAAACTCACTTAGCTCCTGACTAACAGCCTCAGCAGTTGTTGGTGAGACTGCGCCATAACGATTGGCGCTAGGAGCAGCAATTCCTTTTCCACCAACTGCTTTAAATTCATTTAGTAGCCCAAGTGCCAAGCTATTTGCCGGAATTCTTAAACCCACAATCTCTTGAGCTCCAGTTAAAAAGTCGCCGGCAGCATCTCTCCTCCTAAGAAGCAGGGTCATTGGACCTGGCCAAAAATCTCTCATTAGATTTATTGCATACTCTGGAACATCTTTTGCCCAATAATCAACATCATTTAGCTCTGCGATATGAATAATAACCGGGTGGCCAGTGGGCCTATTTTTCACCTGATACATCCTGGCAACTGCATCTTTATTTTCTGCATCAGCTCCAATGCCATAGACAGTTTCTGTTGGAAAGGCGACTAAATCTCCTGCCCTTAATTTCTCAGCACTTTGCCGTAATACACTCAGTGAGCATTGAGAAATAATCATTGCCATAGCGGGTATCTTAGGCTTATGAGAAAAGTGAATCGAATTACCGCAGCCATTACCGCTTTATTTCTCCTAGGAGCGCTCTGGGTCTATCCAGCTCAAGGAGCTGAATCAGATCGGCATATAACAGTTTCGGGAGTTGGAACAGTGAGCGTTGTTCCTGATGCGGTGAGATTTTACTTTAGCGTCACCTCACTTAGCGATAAGAGTGCAAGTGCGCTATCTAGCGCATCAAAAGCAGCTTCTACTGTTAGGGCTGCGCTAAAGTCAGAGGCAATTGCTAGTAAAGATATTAAGAGTTCAAACCTCTCGGTCTATCCAGAATATAACTACACTCAAGATAAAGGCTCAGAAATTATTGGTTATCGAGCTACTCAATCATTTACTGTAGTTATTCGCAAAGCTGAGAGCGCTGGTAAAGTAGTTGAATCAGTTGTTAACGCAGGTAATGAAAGTGTTGCCATTAATGGCATCGCGCCATTTATCTCTAAAGGATCTGCAGCAATGCAGGAAGCAAGAGCTGCTGCTGTTGCTGATGCAAAATCTAAAGCCTCTTCCTATGCCAAGCTTCTTGGAACCTCATTGGGCAAAGTTATTTCACTACAAGAAAACTCTGCTCCTTCATATTCATTCCCAATGCTTGGAGTTGCTAAAGCAGAGGATGCCTCAACTCCTGTAATTGATCTTGGTGAAGAGGAAGTCTCTATCTCTATCACCGTGAAATGGACTCTGAACTAAGAGCACTTGTGGTGGGTAGTGGATTTGAACCACTGAAGGCTAAGCCGGCGGATTTACAGTCCGCTCCCATTGGCCACTCGGGCAACCCACCATTTAGCACTTGATTGCGCAAGGCTAGCAACTCACCCTCGCGCTCACAAATTACTAATTATTACTTGATTGAGGCCTCATAAATGCTCTGAATTGTTGCATTCAGCATCGCATCAAAATCAGTATCGCTTTGTTGAGCGCTTAGCCCCTCAGCGAGCGCCCTTGAGAAAGAGGCAATAACGCCAGTATTTTCAGCAAGCATTTGATTAGCAACCTCTCTTGAATATCCACCAGAGAGAGCAACGACTCTTACAACGCGAGGATGATCTACTAGCTCTTTATAAAGATTGGCTTTTGTTGGAAGAGAGAGCTTAAGCATGATGTTTTGATCGCCGTTTAGGCTATTTGCTTGCTCTATTAATTGCTTCTTTAGAATTTCTTCTGCTTCTGCCTTCTCTGCGCTCTTGATATTTACCTCAGGCTCAATGATTGGAACAAGACCACCTGCGATAATTTCTTTGCCAACTTCAAACTGCTGCTTAACAATTTCATCAATTCCTGATGGGTTTGCCATATTAATTACTGAGCGCATCTTCGTGCCAAAGACTCCATGCTTATTTGCAGCGGCAATTCTTGCGCCAAGTTCAGGAATTGGCTTCATTAATTGAACGTTATTTGCCTCATCTGCTAGTCCGTTATCAACTTTAAGGAAAGGAACGACTTTCTTCTTATTCCATAAGAATTCAGCAGAGCCCATGCCATCAATAGTTCGCTCCATAGTCATTTCAAAAAGAATTGCGCCGATAACACGCTCGCCATTAAATACTGGCGACTTGATTAGGCGTGAGCGCATCTCATGCATGCGATCAAACATCTCAGCTTCATTGGAATACGCAGATTCAGTAACGCCATAGAGCGCTAGGGTCTTTGGCGTGCTGCCACCTGATTGATCAAGGGCTGCAATAAAGCCTTTACCAGATTTAACTTGGGCAAACATTTCGCTATTCATCGATACTCCTTAAGAGCTGTTTATTGGGCTAGAAATCTCCGATTGCCTCGCATACAACGCTGAATCCGAGAAGGCTCTAATTCTAATAGGTCAGCAAGGCTTCAAATAACCAGCGATTTCTCGCTCAAAATCCTCACGCGATACGGTATGACCATGGCTGATAGCAGTTTTGATGTAGTTTCAAAAGTTGATCGGATGGAGCTAGATAACGCTCTAAACCAGGCTTCTCGTGAGGTTGCCACCCGATTTGATTTTAAAAACACCGGAGTAAAGATAGAGATGTCTGGTGAAAAGATCTTAGTTGAGGCTGAAACTGAAGAGCGAGTAAAAGCAGCCCTTGATGTCCTAAAAGAGAAGATGATCAAAAGAGCAGTATCGCTAAAGCATCTTGATATTGCAGAGCCAGCTCAGAGCGGCAAAGTCTTTCGAATCTTCTGTGCGATACAAGAGGGAATCTCTCAAGAAAATGCTAAGAAGATCACAAAGCTATTAAAGGATGAGGGACCTAAATCTGTAAGAGCACAGATTCAAGGAGAAGAACTTAGAGTTTCAAGTAAAAGCAGAGATGATTTGCAGAGCGCTATTGCGCTAATTAAGGGAGCTAAACTGGACTTTGCTGTTCAGTTCACTAACTATCGATGACCAAATTTAATAAAGGTCTACTTTTTGGCATCTCTGCCTACATCATCTGGGGACTACTGCCACTTTATTGGAAGCTAGTTGAAGAAGCTGGCGCCTATGAAATCTTGGCCCACCGTGGAATCTGGTCACTTCTAATCTGTATTTCACTCCTTGCTTTAAGAAAACAATTAAAGAGCGCATATGTGATGGTTCGCAGCTCGCGCACCCTTTCTCTTTTGTTTTTAGCCTCAGGTTTATTGACAATTAATTGGGGTGTTTACATCTGGTCAGTAACTGTGAATCGAGTAGTTGAAGCAGCACTTGGCTATTACATAACTCCGCTAATTAACGTCACCTTCGGAGTTCTACTGCTACGCGAGAAATTAAGGCCAGCTCAATGGATCGCTGTGGCTCTGGCGGCAGCAGGAGTCGTGATTCTTACCCTTGGATATGGCTCACTTCCTTGGATTGCGCTGGTTTTGGCGATCTCTTGGGGCAGTTATAGCTTGATTAAGAAGTCCTTAAATCTTGGAGCTCTTGAGACTTTATCTTTAGAAACACTATTTGCTTTTCTACCTAACTTAGTTTTTCTTTTTATTATCCAAGGTAATGGCAGTGCTGAATTTGGTTCAACTTGGACCATATCCTTACTGCTTTTTGGAGCAGGCGCAGCAACTGTTATTCCCCTACTGCTGTTTAATGGATCAACTACCAGATTGCCACTAAGCACTGTTGGACTCTTGCAATATATAACTCCAACCATCATGTTTTTCATTGGTATCTTTATAAATAATGAAGATATCTCGATGACTAAAGTAATTGGATTTGCTTTTATCTGGCTGGCTCTTGCAGTACTAAGTAGAGACCTTTATCGATCAAGCCGTCCGCTCGATGACGGCATCGCAAAGGCCCTCTAGAGCGCTGCGAGCAGGTATTGCTGGAAGTGGTTCAAGAAGTTGTTTAGCTTCTCGCGATAAGTTGTGAAGATAGCTCTTTGCATCCTTAAGCGCCCTGTGCTGGCGAAGCTTAGTAAGCACTTCTGCAATTTTCTCTTCAGGTATTGGGCTTTGTAGTAAGTCTCTTAGTTCTTGATCTTCATCTAACGTAGAACTAATGATCTGCAGAGTTACCAGGGTTGGTATTCCCTCTTTTAGATCTGTTCCTGGAACTTTGCCTGATTGAGATGCATCACTGCTGATATCAATTACATCATCCGCTAATTGAAAAGCAATGCCAATTTTTTCTCCAAACTTAGTTAGCGTTTCAACTATCTCTCTATCAGCTCCTGAGAGCATCGCTCCAAATCGAGCACTAGTTGCAATAAGAGATCCGGTTTTATCTGAGACAACTTGGAGATAGTGTTTAAGCGCATCTTCTCCATTCTTTGCTCCTTGAGTCTCTTGAATCTGGCCGATTACAAGCCTTTCAAAGGTCTTTGCCTGCAAGCGGACCGCTTCTGGCCCAAGATCTGCCAGTAAATCTGAGGCTTTTGAGAAGAGATAATCTCCGGTAAGGATTGCAACAGTGTTGCTCCAACGACTATTTGCGCTACTTACTCCACGTCTTAACTTGGCTTCATCCATTACATCATCGTGATAAAGAGTTGCTACATGGGTGAGCTCACAAACAACTGCAGCTGCAATCACTTGATCGCTCTGTCCCTTGCCAAAATGAGAGGCAAGAAGAGTAATTAGAGGGCGAAAGCGTTTCCCTCCTGCTTCAACTAAATGGCGAGAGGTTTCAATTAGTAACGGGTAATCACCTTGGATATGGCTACTTAACAGCGCTTCGACTTGATCAAGGCCAGCTATTAGCTCTCTTTCAAGATCTTTATCGAGATTGGCAATTCCTAGGCTAGCCATAATTAGCGTGTGAAGGTTGCAAAGGTTGCAATGAAATCCAGAAACGGCGCAGGAAATACTCCTAGAGCTAGAGTTGCAATAGCTGCAATCCAGATTGTTAAGTTGGTATATAAAGAAGGGATTGTCACAGTCACGGTATCTTCTACCGGATCACTAAAGAAAATCATGACAATAACTCTTATATAGAAGAAAGCAGCAATAGCGCTCGATAAGACACCTGCAACTACTACTGCAATGTTTCCACTTTCATAGGCGGCAGTAAAGATTGTAAATTTACCAATAAAGCCAGCGGTAAGTGGAATTCCAGCAAAGGAGAGAAGAAATAGCGAGAAGATTAAAGCTATAGCTGGCGAGCGTTTAGCAAGTCCCACCCAACGATTTAGATCTCCAACTTCACCAGATGAATCTCTAACTAAAGTCACAAGAGCAAATGCCCCGATGGTGGCAATTCCATAGCTAGCTAGATAGAAGAGCGATGCCTTTAGACCCTCTTGATTGAGAGCGATAACTCCGGTGAGTAGAAAACCAGCGTGGGCTATTGAGGAATAGGCCAACATTCGCTTGATATCTCTCTGCGCAATAGCGATAACTGAACCAACAACCATGGTCAGGATTGCAACTGCAGTAAAGATTGGCTTCCAGCTATAGACCGCCCCGCCGAGTGAGACATAGAAAATTCGGAGCATCGCGCCAAATGCTGCAACCTTTGTGGCTGCTGCCATAAAGGCAGTAATTGGAGTAGGCGCTCCTTGATAAACATCAGGGGTCCAGGAATGAAATGGAGCCGCGCCCACTTTAAATAGCAGACCAACACTTAGTGAGACCATACCGATAATTAGGAAGACATCATTTCCTGGACCACCTGAGACAGCGCTTCTAATTCCTGCAAGTGAAACATCACCAGCAAATCCATAGAGAAATGCTGCACCAAATAGGAAGAAGGCAGATGAATACGCCCCTAGTAAGAAGTATTTAAGTGCTGCCTCTTGGGATAAGAGTCTGCGTCTTCTTGAAAGTCCTGCCATTAAATAAAGTGGTAGTGAGAGAACCTCCAACGCAACAAATAATGTGATCAAATCGTTGGCAGCTGGAAATAGCATCATGCCGCCAATTGCGAAGAGGGTTAGGGGATACACCTCAGTTTGAATCTTTCCGGATTCAAGAGCTCTTGCTTCTTCATTAGAACCTGGCACAGCAGAGGCCTGTGCAGCAAAAGCATCAATATCTGCAATCAGTAAGAGCGCAAAGAGAGAGAGAACTAAAATTGTTCCTTGCATAAATAAGACTGGGCCATCAATGACTACGGAATTAACAGCTGCCGTTGTCGTAGCGCTACCTCTAAGGCGCCAAACTTGAGAAAGGCTTAGGACTACAGCGCCTAGTGATATTGCCAGTTGAA
>OFRA01000054.1_pt1 | contig 26979 bp, 10 predicted proteins | sample 1543001 | NCBI WGS metagenome assembly OFRA01 (sample SAMN07774221, study PRJEB24372) | wastewater metagenome | isolation source: Lake Maggiore Verbania | place: Italy: Verbania | collected 2015-12 | reverse complement strand
TTTCTTTTTTCTTTCAAAAGTTATCCTTTTAATTGTACATTCTTTACATTCATAAGAATATGATGAGGCAACTGTTCCACGATCTTTACGAGTTCTATAAAAACTATCAATTAAGTTTTTTACTTCTCCACAAACTCTACATTTTCTATCATTAAATAACAAATGTCCCAATCTAATTTGACCATCAAGATCCATCAGTTATATTGCCACATATATGAACGATCACCATATTCATCAGCATACCATCTATCACCTTCAGCATCAGTAAAACTACTATCACCAAGACCATCATCAATAAATCCAAATGGTGCCATGTCTTGATCTATTTGATTTTTTTGTTCTTCGTATAATCTTTTTCTTACATCTTGATCTGTAAGTTCTTTAAAATAATCCTGAGAAACTAACCAAGCATAAATCACCAAGCACATTGCTAGATCATCATTACATCCTTCTTCTGCCTCAAATGAATTATGTTTTTGAATAAATGTGGTAAGTTCACTCATTATTTCATAATCATTTAGATATAACTTATCTTCCTCTACCATAGTTTTTAGATTTAAACATCCAATTTTTTTAACTGTCTTGGACATTTTTACACCAAGTTGAGTTTTTTTACCAGAAAAACCTTGCCCTACGATTTGTCCTGCTCTTCCTCTCATCGAGCACATCAGTATGTTATTATACTCCAAGTCATATTGAAGAATACTCGCAACCTGATCACCAACATCATTTACTTCACATAAAATATAAGAATCATTGTAACTTTTAGCAACCTCATAAATGATATTTGGGAATATCATAGGTTTTATTTCATTATTTCTATACTTTGCTACAACCTTATGCGGAAACTCTGTAATGTCTATAATTACAAAAGCAGAATAATCGTTTCCTACTCCTCTTGCAACATCTACAGTGATGAGGTAATCGTGTTCATCAATAGGATCCATATGAACATCCAAACCAGCACTACGGGTCTTAGGCGCATCGTAGACGAGGGATCTAAGTTTAGAAGGTGCAATTAAAGTATCAACAGAACCTAAGAACTCACATTCAAATTCTACTTTGAATTGTTGTTCACTTGTATTTGCTATTGTTTGTGCTTTCCATTCTAAATCTCTTCCTGGAACTTCACTCCAATGAACATCAGTAAAAATATATTCATTCTTACCTTTCTCAGCATCATGCCACATGCGGTAGAAATGATTCATACCGTGAGGTGTAGATACAATAATTACTTTTGTATTTTTACCTGAAGTAATCGTTGGATATACTGATGCAAAGAAAGACTCTGCGATGTGATTTGGAACGAACGCAAATTCGTCCAAAAATAAAATATTGAATGACATACCACGAACCGCAGAAGCAGAAGTAGAAGCAGCCAAGATTTTACTTCCGTTCTCAAGTTCCAAAGAACCTTTGTTCCAAGAGATAATACCTTGCTGCATCCATTTTGGTAAATTTTCATATGCGGTTTGGAGACGGTCTAAAAGTTCTCTTGCGGTTGCTGCCTTGTTTGCTAATATACCAATATTTACATTGTCATTAAAAACAGCATAATGAAGAAGATACGAAACAACCGTAGTGCTTTTACCTGTTTGACGAGGCATCTTACATATATTAAATCTATTCTCGTGAAATTTATTTACAAGTTTTTCTTGGAATGGATACAGATTAAAAGGTTGTAATCCATGATCCAATGTAACAATTTTTACATAGTTTTTAGCAAAATATACAGGATCTTCTTTAGACTTAACGAACTCAATAATTTGTTCTTGAGTAAATTCAATTGCGGTATTTGCTTTTTTTAATAAAGGGTTACCAAGATAAACATCATTAGTAGGTGGCATCAGTTACATTTCCAACGACGAAGAGCTTTGTTGATTCTTGAATCTGGATCTCTTGCTGTTTTTGGGCTTGTAAGTTTTGATTTCATACCTTTCATACGACGACAAAAATTTCCTTGACGATCTTTACGTTTACCAGTTGGATTTTTTTCTGTCACCGCAGTTTGTAACTTAGATCCTGGATTTTCTTTGCGATAAGAATTTACTGCTGCTTGACTTAATCCATCAGTTTTATCTTTACGATTTATTGATTGCCAATCTTCTTCTATTTCAATTTCTTCATTCATAGATTTATTTACATAAATTAATGGTTGTCCAGGAACAAATTCAGAAACTTTGAAAGTTAAAATTCTACAATCAGGATAAATTTTTTGAATTTCATATTCAACATCCTTTCTGGTTGGGATGCCTATTTGTGGGAAAAATATTTTCGTTCCATAAGTTTTTCCTCTCCAATTAAACATTACCGAAATAATATTACCTGTTCTTGCAGGAATACGAACTGATTCTTCAATTTCAACATTTTCTACTTTTACACAATTTGGATATTTTTTACCAAACATAGTTTTCATACCTTTTTTCTTATATCCTTTCCAACATGCCTCATCAACACTCATTGGACACTCATCCATTCCGTGTACTGGGCAATCTTTTCCTTTTTTTGTTTTACTACAAGACCCTTCTACTGGTTTTCCAATACCAACCTCAGTTGGTTTCATTTTTTGTCCAGGAACATCAAACCCTTTTGGTAGAGGTTTACATTCTTTATTTGTATTACACCAATACATTCCTTTACCACACTTTTCTTCACCAAGAACTAATTCAGTTAATTTTGGTTGATATTCATTATTTAATGGTAAAGATACTGCTGCTGAAGGTCTTAATTTTGATTTTGCAACTTCTGCTTCATTATCGTTAGAAAATGTTTTTAATCTAATTTTTTCTTGATTTTTATATCATTATGAGATGTCTTATTAATTTTAAAACTCTTCATTTCTTCACCAAGTATTTTTTCAACTAAAGATATTTCTACTTCTTCTGATTTATTTCCCCAATTAGCAGCACCAACTTTACGACATTTTACAAGTGCTCCTGATGCATATGCAGATGGCCAAACTGAATATCTTGATTTTACTTTATGATAACAAGCATCTTTGGTTCCACTACCCTTTCCTTTAGCATCCGATTCTTCAGACATTTCATTACTATCCAAATAATCTGCTGCAGTATCAATATAATCTGCTGCTTTAGTAATTTTTGATTGAACCCAAGCAGGTAATTGTGAGTCACCTTTTTTAATAATTTTTCTTAATTTTTTTACAGCACTATCAATCGTATCCATCTCTGTACTTGCCATATACCCCTCTTCATCCTTTTCTCTGCCAGCAGCAATTGCTTTATGATTTTCTTTGAAAAATTCTTCTTTCATTTTTTTTGTGGGGGAATCGGTGGAAACATAAGTTGGTAATGCAGCACCTGATTTTGATTGCTGCCCTGGATCTTTTTCTCTCTTTCTTCTTACTGCAGATGCTATTTCAACTTTAGTCATACTTGCTAACTTATCTCTTGAGAAACACTTAGGAGTTTTGGTTTCCCCAGGTTCATTAGCACATGGAGATCCATCTGATTGCACCCAACCAGGTTTACCACCATCTGATTTGGATTTACCAAACCAATCACGAAGACCTTCTTCATTATAAGTCCTTTTCTTATGTTGTGCTTTAAGTTCTTTTTCCATCTTAAGTAAGTGCTTGTAGTAATCTGGGAACTCATCTAAATGCTGAAGAGCGATTCCGTATGCTTCCTCGTGGGTAGTAACGTGCTCACGCTCCACAGTTGAACCAATCTCTGCCTGTTTGATAATAGCATCAACGGAGACACCATGCCTCTTGGCGATTTCCTGTTCAGTAGGAACTTTCTTTTTCATCGGCTAATTTCCTCCCAATCTACGGATGCCACAACAGTTTGGATTTGAGCAATCAATATCTTTTTTATATTTATTAGTCCACTCTTCTCTAAACTGCTTGAATGTCTTCATTTTTATATTGCTGTTTAAGTATTTTGGAAAGTTCTGCTGTTGAACCAATAAAAAGTGCATTTGTCACATTTGTTGGTCCCTTTGGTCTTCCTTCATCAATATCTTTTAATTTCTTTTGAAGTTCCATTAGTTTATCAGTCGCATCGGCAACATTCTTAATTAGTTGTCCAGCAACTTCATATGCTCTTGGCATTTCACTTTCTTGGGCAAGTTCAAGAATACCATTAATTGCCTCTTGTCCTTTTTCAATTAAAGAATACAAGTTTCCTCTAGTATATTCATAATCTTTTTTTATATCATCAACTGAAGATGATATTTTTTCAATTTTTTCTTCATTTGCTTCAATTTGTTTTGACACTACTTCTCCAGTAATATCGAACGCATCGTTTAAACTATCGAATTTTTTTGTCATTTTTTATTGTGTAGAACCATTAAATCCAAAATTATCACCATCTTCTATTAGTAAATTATCAGATTGTGTAATTGATTTAATTTCTTCTCCTCTTAAATGTGATGTAATTTTGGTATTATCTTTTCCTCTCTCTACAGTTAATATATTACCAATTTTAGATTTTACAAATAATTCCTCACCTTCAATTTCTAAATATGTTCCAACTGTAATTCCACTTGCATCTTCAACATTTACTAATATTTCTGATACTGAAAAATCTTTTGCTACTGTCGTGAGAATAATACCTGTATAATTTTTTATTGCTCTTGGTGATGCAGTATAAACAACTTCTCTTGTAGTATTATTAGTATCTGTACCTGTAAGGTAACTGATTTTTGAAGATTTGATAATATCTTTACTTACACTAGAAACAGGTCCAAACAGATAAGTTTTTGCTGTAAATCTCAAAGTATATAATAAAACTCTTCTTGTAGAAAAATCACCTTCATAATCATCTTGCATAGTCACATTTTCTAAAATAATAGGTATATCTCTTTTTTCTTGAATAGACTCTACTAAAGAAACTGTTAAATTATATGCTGGTTGAAAATATGGTAAAATTTGTTCGACAATTTGTAATGCATCATCATTTAGTTTTGACATAATTGACAATTCAAATTGCATATTATATGGAACTGGCATATACATTTTTTTTGTTTCAATACCAGTATCTGGATCTTTTGCAATAAATGTTTGAGTCGTAGTTAATTTTCTAGATGCGTCATAAGTTAAACCAGTAAATTCAAAAGACATTCTAGGTAAGGTAATAGCCGTAGATTTATTTAAATCTGGTGACTGATTTAATCTTGCAAGAAACTTTTGTGTAGGTCCATATGCAAATGGAACTTTTATAACACTGACTACATCATCTGAAGAATTTGTATGTTTAATAGAGATATTATTAAAAAGAGTCCCAAAAGATACGATGGTTTTTCTTAAAATTTCGTTGTAAAAATATTCAAACATAATAAGTACCTATTATACTACTATTTAACCATTATAATTATTGCAAATATCATTTATGGGGTACCAAATGGATTCTTTTCACTGAAATCAATGATTGAATCTGCTTCTGTTTCAATTGAAGAATTATCTGCAAATCCATCGTTGTTTGGATTTAAATCAATATTTCTCAACTGATGAGATGCACTTGATGCTGCTCCAACAATATTTTCTCCAATTGTAAATGCACCAGAAACATTAGAAACTTCTAAAGTATTTGTTATAGAACTCCAAGTTCTTACTTTTGCAGTAGTTCCACTAGAAGAACCTGTTACAGTTTCATTAAATATAAAGGTTCCAGATGATGTCATTGATGGTTGACTGATTGATATTGATGGTGCAACACTATAACCCAAACCTGCATTTGTAATTTTAATTGCAGTAATTGTTCCTGCTGCACTTACTATTGCAGTCGCAGCAGCAGAAACAGTAGAAACTCCAATATTAAATATTTGATTTGTAAATGTTATTGTTGGTGATGTTGAGTAACCAGAACCACCACTTGTAACTGTCACAATACCAATAATGTTATTACCAATTGTGGCCGTTGCTGCTGCCCCAGACCCTCCACCACCTATAAATCTAACTCCAGGAACACTAGTATATCCTGAACCAGGATTTATAATTTGAACACTTTGTACAGATTGAGCACTTGTGTTTACATTATCAGTACAAACTACAATACCACCTATCATAGTAGCAGTGGCAATCCCAGTTTTTCCTCCCGATGGTGCAGATGATATTCCAACAATTGGTGTTGATGTATAACCACCACCTCTATTGGAAACAGTAATAAATCTAATTCCACCAAAAGTTACTATACCAACAACAGCAGTTGCTGTTATTCCAACTCCAACTAAAGTAAGAGTTTGAGTTTGTCCTAAAACAGTATCAATTCCATCTTCTGTAGTCCCACCATCTTCACCAATTAAAATATTATCAATTTCATCAATATCAGTATCAATAACTTCATCTTCATATCTAAACAATTCACATTTTAATAAGTATACATAATTTTTTTGAAGTTGGTAAAAAGGTTTTTCGTGCTCTACAAACTTTATTTCAAACAAACGATCTCCTAATGGGAAATATATTAAATCTCCCTCTTTAGGTCTTGTTGATAATTTTATATTTGGTTTATTTTTGATTAAAGGTGTAATATAAGTTTCAAACCTTTCTTGTGATATGATTAAACTTATTTCCTGTGACGATTGGATTCCAAATTTTGATAATATAGTTGTATTACCTTCATATCCCTCATAATTCTCAATATATGCTTCTAATGGATATGCATCAACAAATTGTGACTCAATTACTTCTCTTATAATAGTTTTCTCTGTGACATATCTTCTTGGTAAGTAGTAAACCTCAACACCATACATTCTCAATTGTTCATTAATTAAATCTTGAACAAGATTTTGTTCACTATTTGACCCCTGAAGAAAAAATGGATTCAACATTATCCTATCATATCAAAAGGAGGAAGTTCATAAGTATTTGACATTTTTTCCATTAATACATCAATTTCTTTTTGTCCGTCATCATATATTTGTCTTCCATTTAGTTCTATTCCACCAGGAAGTTTTACTCCTTGAAATTTAATTAAATTTTGACCCCACTGGCGTTTAATCAATGAAGTTAAATATGGTTTTAAAAAGGAATCATTATAAATTCTTGCATAGTCATTTGGGTCTAAAGTTGAATAACAATCAATAATTACATAGGTTCCTACAGAAATACTTCCCCAATCAATATCCAAATATAATCTATCTTGCCTTTTATTAAATCTTATTTGTTTTTGGGTATTTAATAAAAATCCTAAATCTTCCAAATATGTTTTGACCATAGCATAACTTAAAAGTTCAACAGCTCCTAAATGATAAACATCATTTAAAAATATTTGATATTTTATACTAAACATATTATTAGTAATAGTATTGGTTCCATCAAATTGAAATATTTTATTTACTCCAATTATATTTGGAGGCATTTGTAAATAATTACTATTTTCTGTATATTTGAAAGTTGTTGCAGTACCTACAATATTTGTTGTTACTGTAGTGGTTACAAGACCAACGACGGAATTATTTCCACGAGCTCTTCCCCTATCTATATCATTTTGAGTTATTTGATATTTGTAAAATGTAGGGTAAACTCCATCAAAATGACGTTCTTGAAATAGTTGTATTGCATCATCTACTAAATCATCAATTTGTTCGTCTGCAACATTAATTTCAAGCACTGGTGCTCCCAACTTTCTTTTACAATAATCTATGAGTTCTTGTCGAGTAGTTGGTTGTGCCATTTATTTGCTTCCTTTAAAATATTTATGATTTAGTAAAGATTATTGCTTTAAGAGTTCTTTTAAGAGTGATTTAATTTCACTAATATCATTTTTAATATTATAAACTTCTTCTTCTATAGTTTGTACTTTTTGGTTTTCACTTGCCTTTACATTGCGTCTATTTAAATATTCTTGATATTCTACCATATTTGTATTAACAATTGAATTTGTATTTGAATCACGTAGAAGATAAGAATGTCCTTCAACTTTTGCATATTCCATATTATGCTAATGAAATTACTCTTAAATCTTTGAATCTTGGAACATAAACTTGATTTGTGGAAGTCATAATAATTTTAATTCGATATGATCTAAATGCTGGTAATTGATCAGCAGTAAATGTATATTCTTTAAATGGAACAGTTGCTGGTGAAAATCCAGTGCTTGATTCTGGTGGAACAAAAACATCAGGATGTCCGTTGTTGTCTTGAACATTAATTATTTGACCTCTAGAATCAAGATTTTCATATCCAGGAAATGGTTCAAAGATTGGATTAAAGTTCTGATTTTGACTGATTGCATAAAATACACGAATGTCTGAATAAAGATTGTTATATGCACTGAGTAATATTTTAATTGATGTTCCAGGATTTTCTAAGGTAATTTCTTTTGAAAGATATTGGAACGCAGTTGGATCATCAGGAATACTATTGACTCTTGGATCTTCTGCATAATTTGTAATTACCCTATTAACTCTATTTGAAGTTAATTCAGCACTTATTCTTTGAGTATCGATAACTGGAGTTAATCTACTGTCACCAGTGCTTAAAAGCAATCTCAGATTGATTGACTTATTTCCCGGGAGTGTGGAAAGATATTGAGTTTCATTCACCTTTGATGCAATCATTCTTGGACTATCAAAATAGTTTATTTGATTTAATGTAATATCATTAAATCCTTTATTGATGAATGAAGACTCATTTCCACTAATGCTAGATGCAGATATTGTTCTGAGTTCTGCACGAAGTGAGGTTCCAGTTACAGTAACATTGTGTACCATTGGTTTTATGATTTCAAATGGTATGTTTTCCGATGCTTTTATACTATACCCACCTGCTGATTTTGTTTGATTTAAGTAAAGGGTTGGATATCCAGATGATGTGCTTCTTGCTGTTCCAGTATTTGATGATGTGTCCAATTTGACTGTATAAGAGTCAAAAGTAATTGAATCTGGTGTAGTTACATCTGACAGATTGTGAGTTTTGTTAATCCTTCTAAGAGAAACTCCACTCAATTCATACTTATAAACTGGTGTTCCAGTTGCATAGTTAATTGGATTTGAACCTCTTACAATTTGACCACCAATTGAACCGGAAGAAGTTGATGTATAAGAAATTATTTCATTTCCAATCAAAAGATATCCTGCATTTGTTGTTCCAACACCAACATTTTCAAAAGTTGAGAATGCAGATGAATCGGCAACAAGAATTGTAGATGTAGAATTAGAATCATACCCCGAAGTTAATTTTGTTGGTCGTACATCAGAAATTGCTCCAGAAATAGATACGAGGTTTGTATTTGAATACATTCCGTGATTCTTATGATTTACTACAATACTCAAACCATCACTTACAGTATTAATATTAGAAATTAAAACATTTCCACCATAAGAGGAATTTAGTGTTGTTGTGAGACCGGAGTTATTAATGTATTGAACAGTTTTACCAGAACCAACTATAAAATCTCCTTGAACATTGTCAAGAATTAATTGATTAACTCCTGTAATATTGCCAACAGAAAATCTTGCATTTCGTCCAATTGTAAGACTTCCAATCGTTGTAATTCCAAGAACATCACCAACTTGATATCCAAACCCACCAGACGCAATTGTAACTCCAGTAGAAACAACTTCACCGTTTGATATTGTTATATTTGCAGTTGCTCCTTGACCATTTCCAGTAATTGTGTTTAATATTACAGAACTATAAGTAGCAGATCCTGATGATGGGGTATATCCAATACCTGCATTAATGACACTTAATGTTCCTGTTGATATTCCTGCACTTCCAACAAAATTACCAGTCGCATTAGTTCCTTGCTGGAGAACAGTATTTCCAAGAGTTAATCCACTATCTTGCACTGTGGTTCCCAATCCCACTCTAATTTTTCTTGAATTTAGATTGAGTGAATCTGGAAGTAAGGTAGCAATATGCTTATTACCTTCTGCCAATTCTGGACTATAAAATTCTGCAGACCCAGCTCCGATAAAATCAGCTCTGTAAAGTGTGAATTTCAAATCTTCCCACTGACTTGGTTCCCAAGTAGAGGCATTTTGAGATTTAAATAGAGATCCTAAAGTTGGTTGATTTGAAATAAATGTTTGTGTTAGAAGATCATTTTCACCAATTCTACAAATATACACACTATATTTTGTAGAAATTGATGCCAAACATACACAATATTCCTGTCCCCCTTCAAGATATACTGGAGCTTTAAATACGAATGAAGTTGCAACTGATCCATCACCCGATGTAGAAACCTGACTTGGTTCTAATATAATCTCAGAAAATGGAAGAACCTTTTGTGTTGGAACTCCCCCTTGCATTGTTCTGATTTGAAAGGTTACGGGAACGGGAACACTACTATCATCTTTTGATCTAAAAAACACCTCACATCTTGTCAAAAATACTCCGGTATCATCTTGGACCAAAAATGATTGAGCCAATGGATCATACCATTGAATAGTTGTTTGTGGTGATGTACCTGTACTTACAATAGTAGTACCTTTAATTATCTCTACTGGACCTACATTTCTTGTAGTTGCAACATTGTCTTCTTTTACAGGTTTATTTTCAATTTTAGCATTTCTTACAGAAATAATACTTTCTTGAACTGTTTCTAAGGTTCCACTGGAAACAAATCTTTCCTCAGCAATAGTTGATGTAGAATTCTTATTATTTGCCAGGTTATCAACTAAAGTAAAAACTTTAGTTCCAGTTTCAAATTTTGGATGTATGGTACCATTTGGATCTGGTATGTAAAAATTCCCAATTAGAGTTGCAGATACATCTGAAATCAACCTCACATTTGTAATTGTTGCCTGGCCACCACTTGTTTTCCCTTTAAGGATCATTCCACTTTCAATCATCCCACTAAATGTTCCCTGAGGTTCATTTGCTAAAGAATATGTGTCAACATTTAAAATGGTTGATGTTTGTGAATATGTTGCTGGAAGAACTTGACTTGTGTATGGATTCAATCCAAAGGTTGTTACTGCAGCATTATAAGGACCTTCTTTATGATTTGGTTGAGCAACTCTAAATGTAATTTTTGAACTAGTTGTTGAGGGATTAGCACCAGTTCCAGATATAGGCATACTTCCTTCTACAGTTTCTCCAGATTGAAATGCACCTGAAGTCATAGTTATTTCTATGAGTTTTGGAACACAATATTTTGTAACGTCCTTACCATCAAAAAATGCATATAATTGAGTGAGTGGTTTGATTTTTTTTGCGATAAATTCAATATTTCTTGATCTCATATTAGCAATAAGAGTTCTGCTTACAACTTTATCTCCTAAAGTTGTTGGATCAAAGACTTCTGTTATAGTCATTTGAGTCCCAGTTCTACTTTTAGTTCCTAACTCAAAATTTTGCTTTAATTGATCTTGATACACATCAGTTTTTATATCAACTGTCCACTCACCCCCAGTCATACCACCATTTCCAGAAATTCCTCTTTGTCCCCATCTTCCACTACCTGCAACCTCATTAGTCACTTTTCTGTCCTGAGGGGTGAGAGAAGAATCCTTATTGCCGGACCAAGTTTCTTGCCAACTATTCCAAATTGCTGGAGCAAGACCTGTTTTTGGATCTACACCTAAAGTTTTACTTTGAAGAGCCATTTGAGTTGCATAGTCTCCCTCCATATTAATAGTTTTTGCTGCCAATCTTACAGGATCAACCCAGGTGTCAGACTCTGGGGAAAGATCTATAGATCCTTGCCAAAAGCTGATCAAAAATGGAGTTACACTTTCAGACCTTGTTGCAAAAGATTGTTTGAACCATTCACGTTCCGCATAATCCAAAGTAATAATATCTGAGGATTTTCTAATATTAACCCCTTCTGGTGGTGAAAATCTAAGATCTGCATTTGGATCAACATTAATTACGGGTCCTCCAATCAAGTTTATTGCAGTTGTATAGTGTCCAGGTCTAATTTCTTTATTTGCAACATCAATACTATTTTTATAACTAATTGAATTTTCTTGTGTAAGAAATGAAGTAAAATTGTCTACAAAAAATCCAGATTTAAATCTATTCAAACCATTTGAATCGGAAACAAAAAGTCCTGCAGTGTTTGTTTCCAATAATGAAAGAGAAGTGTAATATTCTAAACTTTTAATCCTATCTTCAAGTTTTTTAATATCTGACATTTGATATCTTTCATAATCTAGAAATTTCATAGAAATGTCAGAAACACTATAAAGGTATGGTGGTAAAATTGCTGTAGCAATTTCTAATGCACCATCAATAAATACTGGTCTTTCTGGACTTTCAGAAGGAGTTCCATATGCAATTTGAAAATTACCTTCCTTTGAAAGATAAATTCTATCAATTCTTCCCAAATAGAAAGAAAAATTTGTAAGAATAGATTCATCCGAAGCAAGAATATTTGTTGCAGAATTTCCGGATGCACTAAAAGTTCTACCATAAAATTCTAATGGTGATGGTGAATTTTCAGAAACAGTATATGAAGAAACTCTTGGACGGATATCAATGATATCGGAATTAGAAATTCCATTTATATTTTGTATTTCTTTAGTATAATCAAAAGTATTGTATGAGTTTACAGTTGTAATATCTCCATCATCTGTAGATTGATAATAACCATTTTGGAAATAAATTTTCAGTTTTTTAGTTGGTTCATCAGAATCCGATTTTCTATTGATTGTACCAAAATCATAAAATGTACTTTCTTGTCCAGAAGAGAATGTATAGTTTGAAGAAATGTTAAAACTATCAGAATCTAATGTTATCGCAACTGCACTGATATTTGATTCTTGAAATACTAATGTTTCCCCTTCTTTAAAACTATTTTGATTCTTGTATATAAAAGAAATTTGAGTGTTTGTTAATTTTTCTGCACAAATTGCAATTGATCCACTTGTTTGTCCTATAATTTTTTCTCCAATAATCAACTCAGAAGTTGTTGTGGATGGACTTGTAATTGAAAATAAAACAGCAGTTGGAGCTGATGGATCTGATGTATTTAAAGATTCATAAATTGAATGAATTTGAACAATATCAGGAACATTTAAACATATGTTTTCGTCCTGAACTCTGGTACCATAAGGATATCTTCCATAAGTCAGTCCATCATTAATTGTAGTTCCACCAATTCCTGAATAACTATATTTTGATTTATCTACAATAATGCTACTTACTCTATTTTTGAGTTTTGATTTTGCCTTTGGTTTTGATTTTGTTAATGTTGTTACTAAAGTTGCACTGATATTAGTACCCGATCCAAGGTTATAAATTTGAAGTTCAGTTGATCCATTTGTGAATGAAAACTTATCAGAAGTCAAAACTTCTGTGGATCCATCAGATCGAATTAATGAATATCTTTCTTCATCAAAAGGTAAAAATATTTGATTAGTTCCAGAATTTATTAATGTTGTTTGATTGTTTGATATAACAACAGAATAAGATTTTCTAATCGTTAAACTTGCATTTGTGAGATCAACAGAAGATATGTTCTTTTTTGGAAGTATTGTATAAAGAGTATTATCTGTAGAATTTTCTAAATTTGTTGTTAATATTTGTAAATCAGATACTTCTAATGTTGCAGTTGGAAGTGCCCCATCACATACTCCGACAACTGTTGTAATTCCAAGTACAGTATTTGGAAGTTTAGTTCCACCAATTTTAATTGATGTTGTTCCTACAGATACAACTTTCCCATAAAAAGGATCTCTATTACTTGCTGACCCATAAGAAACTATATTATCTTTTTTAACAATTGTTCCTGGAAATAATTTATTTGGTGATATTACATTACTTGTGAATAGTTGGTTGCTGAAAGTTACTGTACTTCCAGTAATTAAAGAAGATACATTTGTAAATGCTAAAGTACTTCCAATTCCAATTGCAGAAGATATTGTATTTCCTGATCCAATAAAGATAGATGTTGAACCTAAACTAACAACAGATAATCCAAAATTTATAAGAGAAAATGTGACTGCTGTTCCTGCGGTTATGGTTACTGATGCAGTGCTTCCGGTTCCAATAAAAACAGATGTTGTGCCTAGACCAACAATAGGTGCATTTGTAAGTGCTGCTCCTACAGTAACAGAGTTTCCTATGGAAACTCCAGAAAGACTTGTCACAAAAATTTGGGTTGATCCAATTCCTACAGTTTGCCCAGTAGTAATTGTTGTAATTAAATTTCCCCTATCAAGATTAAAAGAACCTCCAATAGAAACTCCTGTGCTACTTGCAACAAACAATTGAGTTGATCCAAAACCCACAGGATTGTTGATTGTTAAATTGAGTAAATTTCCTATTGTTGCCCCAGCACCAATAGTTACAAAAGTATTTCCAACACCAGTCACAACTGCGTTTGTAATTGACGTACCTATGCTAATAGAACTACCTACTGACACTCCGGAAGTGCTGTTTACAAAAATATTAGTCGATCCAACACCAACTGTTGATGTAATATTGGTCCCTAAAATATTTACATTTGAATCATACACAAGAGGGGAAATTGTTGCCAATCCAACAAATAATGCAGTTGATTGAAGAACATCAGCCGTAAATGTAGACCCAGATCCAACAACACCATAAACAGACTTAACATCAGAAATTCCATATGATGTAATTGCAGTTGCTACTCTTCCATTTACAATTCCATCAATTGTAAAAGACTCATTTAATACAAATTCCCCTGATTTTTCATAAACAGTTAATAGTGTAGAATTTGAAACAGGTTCTTTTAAAAATGCAGTGGCACCACTTTTATTTCCCTTAATAAAAGTTGGAACAGAAAGAGTAATAGTCTCGTTTAAACTAATTTCAGTAATTGTTTGAATATCATATAGTGAAATATACCACTGATTAATATTTGAATTTGATGCATTATAGGACCCAGATTCTAATCTAAAATCATAAACTCTAGACAAACCAATTTCCTTTCCAGGAGCAGTTGTCTGTGAAATACCAACTCTATCATTTCTCAAACTTAATATATAAGTATTTCCAATTCCAATTATAGGAGATCCATAAACTCTGTTTAAAATTAGAGTTGGTCCAGTATTATAATTAATTGATTGATTATCTAAAGTTTTTGTTGTTCTTGGTTTTGGTACATCTATAAATGTTGGGCTGATGGTTTCAATTTCATATCCACGAACAAAAGCCTTTCCTGGAGAAATTTGATAAACTGCTAAATCATCAGTTGGAACTGATCCACTATAAGTAAATTGACCCGAATCAAAAATTCCATTGTTTCCCAATTTATTATCTAAAGATTCTTTAATAGATACATCAAATGGAGTTACATAATAGTCTCCAGATTCTGAATATGTTCTTCTTGCCAATTCATCTTTTAAATTACTATAAGACGTAGTGGTTTTTTGAGATTTTAGAACTCCTGCACTCACAGATGCAAGTTCTACAAAATTATTGTCATTAAAATCTTCTAAACTTTTTTTAAAAAGTGATACTGATATTTTAAATCTATCTGCACCAGGAGCAGAATAATTGTTAAATCCTTGAGAATTATCATTTAGACCTTCATCAATGTCTGGTGTTATAATTTCTTCGTTTACAAATAATCCAACTCTATAATTTGAAGTATTGCTATATTGATCTAAAATTAGAGTTTCTGTTGCTACTCTTACAAATTGTCCTCTTACAAAATAAACACCCTCGGTAATTGTAAAAGCAGAACCAATAGAAGTTGCATTATTTGCAAGAGTAATTGCAAATGTTTGTCCTACCTGAATTGTACTATTTCCTAAGAGACCAGAGTTTATTGTTGACCCGGCAAGAAGTCCCTCTCCATCAGAAAAAGTTTTTGTAGAATTGTTTGTAGTACTTGAAGAAATATATTGTACATAGAGAGTTAAATTACCCCTCTCAGAATTTGCTGAAAACAACACATTTTCAACAACAGCCGTTACACCAGAAGTTTGTCCTGTAATTGTTGTTCCAATTAATTGAGAAACGTATGCCTCAACAGGAACTCCCAAATATGAATTGTTTAATTGAACTGCGTAGTATTGTGAATTGTATCCAGTGTTTCCTGGAATAACTTTTGCACCCTCCTTGAAAAAATGCTGCCCAAATTTTTCAATTTGATTTTGTAAAATTGATTGTAAGGTTGTAAGTTCTCTTGCCTGTACTGGATATCCAGGTTTAAATAAAACCTTAGAATAATTATTATCCGAATTAAAGTCGTCAAAGTATGGGGATACATTGAGATTAGTTTGTTGAGGCATAATTTCTTAGAATTGCAAAATAACTTTGATATCTTCTTTTTGGTTTGATGATCTAGTGATTGACGGTCTATTGTCAACGTAGATTATATTTCCAGAATATTTCTTAACTTCTGGGTTTGCCAAACCATTCACAAAAGGTTGACCTAAGTAATATGTTCTATTATTTATTACAGTAGAAATACCCGTAAATGTTGTATCAATCGAAAGAGTTGTGGTACCATTAATGGGTATAATTGTCAAACTTCCACCAGTTGAAGGTGAACTTGTAAAACGATTTAAGTTAAATCCATATGCAGGAGTTGTTTGTGCTGTTCCAACTGTATTAAATCCTGCAACTGACCTATCTTGCCAATACTTTAAAACTCCGGTTGTTTGGTCATAATTTATAACTCTTCCGGCAGCAGTAACACCAGTTCCAATTGTTTGAGTAATATAACTATCTGCCACAAAGGTTGCTGAATCATATCCAATTCCTGTGAGCCTTAGGGCATATACTGCACTTGCCTTATCCAGGGACATAATTTGTGTAGATCCAAATGATTTTGGATTTTGAACAATTCCAATTCTTGCAACTTGATTTCCTGTTATAAAATCTGGATTTTGAACATCATTTTCAATTCTTGAATACAAAAGAACGTTAATTGCACCAAGTTCTCGATAGATATCATATCCGTGACCTCCTTGAGGTGGAACAATGACATTAAAAGTGGGTCTCGTGGTTCCTGTTGGAAATCCACCAGAAATCAAATCAACATTTCCATAAGTATATCCGGATCCTTGATTAGATACTGTAATTGATTGGACTTTTTGATCATTATCAACTACAATCGTACACTCTGCTCCACTTCCATCACCTTTGATTGGAACTCTTGTATAAGTTCTATTTGCTGTCCCTAAACCAACTCCTCTATCTGTAATTGTTACAATTTTAAGGGATCCATCTATTGCATTATTTCTGACTGCTGCACTTTCAGAACCAGTTTCCCAATCTGAAGGAACAGGTATAAAATCTGTGGATTCGAATTTTATAATTTCACTTGGTTTGATAGTATAAAGATATTTCCATATATATTCATCTCCGGAAGAACCAGCAGACCTTGGTTCCAAATCTGTAAATGTTGGTTCGTCAAGAGATGGTTTCCCTGTAGGATTGTCTGGGTTAATTCCATTATGTAAACAAATATAAACACGATAATCACTATTGATTACATAATAATTTGCCGAATATAGGTTAGTTGCTCCCGATATTGGAGCCGTGTTTGAACTGCTATAGTCGTGACGATACATATCATAAACAGTTCCGGAAGACCAAAATCTTCTTTGAATCACCAATCGAGCATCACTTGTATTAATTTTCTTTAATGCAATCATCGTATCCCAATAATTATTCTCCTCATTAAAATTGTCTTTTGGTGAAGGAGGACTTGTATCCCAATCTGATTGAAAGTCTGTTGGATTTGGAAGACCAATAAAAGTATAATAAGAGTTTGTTCCTGTGCTTATTCCAGAAACAAAATTCTTTGCATTTAATATTCTAATTTGATCAGTTATGATTGCTGCCATTTTACAATGCTTTTTATCTATTTATGAAATATAGTTCAAATATTTTAATGGAATTTTTCTAGATGCAATTGATCCTGTTGAAATTCCAGTAAATCCATTGTTAGTGTATGCACCATATAAATTTTCTTTGGATCTAGATGAAAGGTTAATTTTACCCCAACTAAATTCACCATAAAAATTACTATAACCAATTCCAGATAGTCCATTATAACTAGAGACACTTACTGTTACTTTTGCAACATAAGTAACTCCAAAACCAATTGTAGAAGTTTGTGCTATTGAAACTGCTGCTACCTGATACACATTATCCAAGAAAGTTGATCCAATTCCAACAGTTGATCCTAAAGAATTGAGTGAAGTTACTCCAGAACCAACATTAGAATTGTATATAACAAAATAATATCCTGTCTGTATTCCACTAATTGTGGTGACTCCAGTTATTGATGAATTTCTTAAAAATGAATTTGGTGAAATTAATAAATCAAATACTAATCCAGTTGAAGCAACCCCAACAGAAGTTGTCGAAACTCCGGATATAATTCCAAAATCTCCTTGATAAGAAATTACAGCATTATCTTCATAAACAAATGTTGGTGATTCAATTAATACTTGTGGAACAGAAGTAGATATGTATCCACTTCCACCATATGTAACTGCAATTCCTGTTACAACTCCACCAGATATGGTTGCAGTTGCAAGAGCAGTATTTTGTGTTGCTGTTGTTCCAAATCCAATTGGTTGAGATATTGATATTGTTGGTGTAGTTGTGTATCCGACTCCACCATCACTAATGACAATTGAGGTTACTGTTCCTCCAGAAGAGACTATACAAGTTGCAGTTGCTCCAACTCTACCATCTTGAGAAATTAATGTAATACTTTTTTGGAAGTTTAGAGATACATTATTTTCATTTATTGGGTTAAAGAATGGACGAATATTATCCACATAAATTATCGTAGATCCAATTCCAACTGATTGAATTAAATATGCTGTTGGATAAATTAGAGGTTCATATAGAATTCTATTCTTTCCAATTATTTGCTCATTAATGATTTTATCTTCGGTTTGTCGGCACCAAACAACAGGTCTTAATAAATTTGAATCATTTGTATTTCCTGGTCCAAAATATGGAAGTGTGTCAACAGTATTTGTGGATGTAATATTAGTAACAGTTCTTTCATCCTCTTGGAAAGTTGCTGGTTGTCCAATAGAAGGATCATAACCAATAGTTAAATCATCACCTTCCTTTACGGTTTCTAAAATATTTCTTTCTATTACATCAATAGAACCACTTCCCTTATAGAAGAGTATTTTTGAAGTATCTCCTGCTTTTGGTGCCTCTGTAAATGTAATAACACTTCCACCAGTAAAAGTATAACCACCTCCAGGTATTTGTAAAATATCATTAATAAAAATCAACAAAACATCCTGAACATCTATAGGTGATCCTGGTGCAGAACGAATTGAAATGAGACTTCCAGAAACTGTGATTGGAAATTCTGTTCTAGATCCATCAAATAATGTATCATAATTGTCAAGAACTTCTAATTCACCAATTGACCATCCAGAAAATTCATCAGTATATGTTTCTTGAATTGAAAGTTGAAATTCTCTAAAAGAAGCAGACCCTGTAGTTGGAATTCCTGTTGTTCCACCAATTGCAACAGTTAAAATTTGTTCCTGACCATATCCAAACCCAAGATTTGTAATTTCAAAATCAATTACACTTGAACCTTGTCCTACCACAATACTTGCAGTTGCATTATTACCATTTCCAGAAACTGAAGAATTGCTATAAACTAATGGTATGTCTGAATATGAGAGTGGTGCATCAATAATTACTTCTGGTGGATTTGTTGAAGTATAACCTGTTCCTGGATTTGTAATTGCAATACTCACAATATTTCCATTACTTACCGCAGCTGTTCCAATATATTGAATGCTCGGTGTTCCTGTGGATAAAGTTGTCACACCAACTCTTACACTGGTTTGTATTCCAGACCTATATCCAGAACCACTATTTCCAATGCTAATTGCTGAAATAGTGCCTGCAACAGAAACTGTAACGGTTGCACCAGCAGAAACAAGTGGTTGATATCCAAATCCTTCCGTCGATCCAACAGAAACTATTATTCCACCTCTTGGAAGAGTTGAAACGTTCACATCATATGAAACTGATGATGCCGTTCCAGTAAAACTAATGCTTGTAATTCCTAAATTTTCTGATAAAGTATAATCTGCATTTAATCCTGGTCCTTGGAAAATATCATTAATTAAAATGACCGCATTTTCATTGCTAATTCCAGTCACACTAGATCCACTGGAAGTAAGAGTGAAATCTTTTTCACTACCATTAAAATTGTTTGAAATATCATCAAAGATATAATTTTTGTGATATGTTTCATCACTTGAGTTGGGAGTTCCGGATCTTAAGAACACTCTTCCCTGAAAGGTGGAAGATACTGATATTCCAGTCCAATCTATTTCATCCGGTTCGTTTGTAGGTGAACTTAATGGAATATTTCCATATGGAGCTTCAGAGAAGTTTAGAGTATTATCTACAATATTGTAATTGCCAACAACTTTGGTAATCAGAGAACCTGTAGAATGTCCTACAACAGTAGTTCCCAACCAAGGTCTCTTAAGAAGAACTGCATTTGTGGATCCAATTCCCACACCATCAATTCTCATAATTTCATCATCAATTTTGATTAAATCTCCACCAAAAAATGATGTAATTCCAGTAAAAAATGCAACATTTTCAGATATTAAAAGTTGTTTAGACAATGAGGACGTAATCGCACTGGATACAACAGGAGATTGAATTAAATTATCAATAGCAACAATAACCTTTGCATTTTGATTGGTTGCATTAAAGGTATGGGAAGATCCAATACCAACAGAAGTAAAATTGAGAACTTCTGGAATTGATTTTAATGCATTTTGAGCACTAGAAGCCAGTTTAATCAAATTACTGCTTACCTTTACAACATAAACCGTTGCTGGCAACTTATTGGTAGTTCCAATTCCAACAAAACTAGTTGATGCAATTCCAATTGCCTGAGTTGATCCTGCACCTGCGTGTGAATATACAACTTCTTCTCCACTTACCAGAAAATGATTTGGAATTATTATTGTATTATTCAGTATATTTACAATCTGAGAATCACTTCCATCAAAATTTCTCCGAAATATATCATCAGTTTTATGTTGAAGATTAAAATCTTTCTTTATGCTTCGTTCAGTTCCTTCATAGGTATTACTATCTGTGACTATAGAAGAATTTGTTAAATCAATTTCTGTAATATCACTTGCTTCATCTGCAATTTGTAGTGCATTCATAAATGATTTTACCTGAACTTCAATATTTGGATTTGGAGTGAAGGTAATTTTTGTATATGTGTCTGTTCTCGACACACCAACTGTTCCAAGTCCAGATGCAGTTTCTATATTTGCAAATTCAGTAATAAAAGTATCTGTGGAATTATGAAGAACTATAACCTCAGACAATTGATGATGATTGTTTATAGTATCTGATACTTGAACCAAGAAGTGAGCACAGTCATAATCAAAATTATCACTATTAATATTAACGTATTGTCCGACCGGAGTTGCAATTGGAGATGTTGATGATGCGATTGAAGTTGTTCTTGCTTCTAACAAAGAATACTTCATATCAAAAGTTCCCACACCAGTATATGATGTATTTGCAATTGATATGTGTAATGTGTTACAAGTAACTGCTAATCCAGTATTTGGAATAAAATCTACAATTAGATTTGAACCAGAAAAATATGGATTATAGGTACCAAGTCCAGAACTTGAATATGGGAGAGCAGAATTGTTTGTTAATTGCCCATATTCTAAAAATTGAATATTTGATCCATCGTGAATAATATTCAATTCATCAAATTCATATTGTCCGTTATTTGCACTGATTTCAACTAAAACCTTTGCCGAGGTATATGTATTTGCAATACTTACGATTGTACAAGTGGATCCTGCCGAAACTGAGGATACACTTGTTCCTACTATGTTTACAATTCCACCATAATTAGCACTGCTAACACCAGACAGAATGCCCTTTACATCATAAGCAATAATAGAAACATTATAATCGTTTATGATATATTTTATTGGATAAAATTCTAATATTCCATCGGTTCCTTGAATACTAAAATCAAATGATCCCAAATCATTAGTACTATAAACCTTTGCATATTGATTTAAAAATCCAGTTGCATCATTATGTAAAAGTGTGACAAATTCACACTGTCTTTCATCAGTATATCTTTGATCTTTTGTGTATATAAAATATTTTTGTACTCTTGCATCTGATAATTTAAATCTATGAATATCTGAATAACGAGTTGCCCTTGGATTACTATTAAATTGTGAACTAATATCATCAATCGAAAGCACTCTATTTCCTACAGATTCTTGATAATCTGTAAGAATTCGACTTGCGAATATAATTTCGTCAGAAAATGTAGAATTTCCAATTTGTAAAGAATTCTCCTTTACTAAATCAAAATCATAAACACAGTTTAAATTTGCACTACCTACAATATTATTCAGAATTTCAAAAGATGTTAAATCTGTAGATAGTCCTACAGATAAAGATTGTGGAGAAGATGACTCTAATTGATAATCAGCAAATTTTCTAAATCCTGCAGTATGATTCAGTGTACTTACTGTATCATTCCAAGTATCATAATCTATTTTTGATTTTATTGAATATGAAAAATTTTGATAATAAAAACTATCTTGTATTTTTTGTAAATTGTCGTTAAGAAATCCTGCATTAATCTGCCAACCCCTTTCAACTTTAGAAGTTGCTCCTGTTTCAAAGAAAGAATCTGTTCTTTCAATAGAAATTATATTTCCTTGAGTTTTAGAAGTAAATCCTTTAATGATAAATCCAGAATAAAAGTTATCATTTGAACTTATAGTAAGCAAATTATTTTTTGGATCCCAATTTTCAACTATTCCTGTAGAAGAATCTGATGTTGTTGTTTCACCGATTAAAAAATTATTTTTAGATAAAATCGGATTGAAAGTTGGGAAATATTTTTGTGGAATAATTCTTCCGGATGAATTGATTGGATCATAATTCCCAGGAATTTCTGATGAATCTAAAAATTCGTCAAGACTGTAACTTACAGATCCTATTCCACCCAAATTTGGAGTCACAGATGTAAGTGTGAACAAATTATAATTATAATTTTTAGAATTATATCCCTTTCCAGTAGATCCGACTCCCACACTTACATTTTCAATTAAAACTTTGTCATTGACTTGAAATGGGAATGAATTTGCTGTACTAAAACCAACAGACAATCTAACAGTTACACTTTTAGTTGAATTGTTAAAACTAATAGAATTAATACCGATACCATTTGTATTTTCTGTAGGAAGAATTGTCGGTAAAGAATTATTAATTCCAAAAGTATTTCTTAAAATAGTGACTTGAGTATCACCCAACGAATATCTTAAATCAACTTCTGGAATGACATTTTGAGTTTTACCATCAATAACAATTAATTTTGGTGAAGAACTATATCCTCTTCCAGCCGAAGAAATTCCAATTGAAGCAAATGATGCCAAAGGATCTACTTTTATAATCTGTGGAAGATATACTGTAGGTCTAACGGTATTATCTGAAGAAAAATCAAATCCAATATCAGATATTTTTGTTCTTTTGATTTTACCAATACTGGTGCTAGAAGGTTCTACAATTGCATTTGATCCAGAAACACTCACGATTGTTGTGATTCCTGGTAGTGAATAATAATTTTGTCCTCTATTCTTTATTTCGAATTTTGCAATCGGTCCAGATGTCGAAGAAGATGTTGTTTCATAACTTATTGTCGATGTTGAAGATCCATATGAAACAGATTCTGGAAATTCTGGTAAATTATAGGTGAAAGAACTTGATGATGCAACAGAAATTTGATATTCACCATTATATTTGCTAAAGTCAATTTGTAATTCATTATGATCCTGAATTAAAGTATCAATAACAACTTCTCTTTTTATTTGTGGAGTGTTACTATCGTATATTGGAATGAGATTGTAATATAATTTTTCTGGAGTGTTTTCATTTACATTTAAAATCACCTTTGCGGTTGTAGTTATACCAATTGTTCCAATTTTTTGAACTTCAAAGACATTAAAAGTTTTTGAAGTAGTAAATTCTTCGGTAAAATTTGAATCCTTATAAAATTTAAATTCAAATGCTGGATATAATGTGGATTGATCCGTATATGATAACGAGGAATCGGAAAGATCAAATGTTATGGTAGAATTTTTATATAATTTAATTGTTGGGTTAATTGGTGATAATGTACCACTGGAAGCACTCGTGATTCCAACAATTTCTGGAATCAGACTTGTAGCACTATAATAAGTATTTGAAAGTTTAATTGTATTATTATCTACAATTACTACATAATAGATTTGATTATTCTGAAGACCTCCGGATGGAGAACTTGAGATGTGAATGATTTTTTGTCCATTAATAAATCCGTGATTGACAATATTAATAGAACTGGTAGAAGTATTTACTCCTGCTGAAATAAAATCTTTTGAATTAATAACCAATCTTCTATTATAATCATTATATTTCACAGCAAAAGTTGTGCTGATAGAAGGGTTTACAGAAATATAAACAAAATCTTCTGCTGTTAGTCCGTGTGTTTGTGAAGTAGAAACTGTGACCAAATTTCTAGAAATATTTCCAATAATTGAGTCATAATTTGTTTCAAAACTGTGATATGTTCCTGTTCCAATTCCAGTAAAGAAAAGAGTACTCAAACCATTTGTTGTAGAAGCAATTCCAACAAAAACTCCTGTAGAACCTAAACCAACTCTTACTGTAGAAATACCAATCAAATCTTCTGAAATTTTTGCAACAAATACTTGTGATTGGTTTGTAAGAGTAACTGATGTTGAAATTCCATTTGTAGAAACTCCAATTGAAGATCCAGTATTTGGGGAATATGTAAGTATGTCTCCAGTTTCTAATTTGTGATTTGGAAGATAAATTGTTTTTGTTGGAATAAAAATTTGAGTTATTCCTGCTCCTGGATTTGATATTGTAAGAGTTGTTCCGATTCCAACTCCAGCAATTGTTCCGAGTCCAACAGCATCAATTGGATTAAAATATATTTGACGGTTTAATTTGTAATCATATGAGGTTGTAATTCCAGAGGTAATTTTTAATTTTCTTGAATTTTCATATAAAATTTCTGTTGCAGTATGAGAAATGCCAACGGTACCATCAATCTGTCTTAAAACTCTAATTCTAGAATTTAGTGGATCTACATTTAATACTTTTATTTTTTCTGTAGATATTGTAAAAATATCATTTTCACGTATATTTGTTGGACTTAAATTACCAGTAACAGAAAAATAAGTAACTATTCCTGTTGCAACCGCAGTTCCTACTCCAACATTGAGTGTCAGGATATTTGATGTTGCAACTCCAATAGCATATGAGATTAATTGAAGAGAAGTTGATGTTGTGTTTAGTCCAGAAACACTGATAACATCAATATTATTCAAATTGTGAGGATTATCTGCATATAGTGTAAATGAATTTTTTTCTTCACCGGAGAAAAATTCTACATTATTAATTGTACTTGTTGCAGTGCTAACCAGAGTTACAGATTTTCCTTTTATTCTAGAAACTTTTGCTGCTGCACCATATCCTCTTGTTCCACTTTCATCAAATACAACAGAATTATTTACCTTATAACCATCTCCACCACTATTAATTCCAATATTTTCAACTGAACCAGGAAGTGCATACTTAACATCAACCGTCTGATTTAGATTATTTGGAGTTGGTAAATATGAATATGATGCAGTACCATTGATAATATTATATGGAGTCGTAAATCTTAACCAATTTGTTTGATTTAAATCTAGATCATCTTGATTTGATGTGATTTTAAAATTAAATTCGTTTGGAATTGATTTAAAAGCATCTCCAATCAAATATGGAAACACCGGTCTTCTATAATTTACAAATGGACCAGAATTGTCCGAAGAAGTGTAATTTATAGTCGCAAAGTATGCATAAGTTCCATTTGGAAATTCTGGAGTGACACCAAATCTTCCATTATTCTGATCTAGAACAGTTTCATCACTTTTTTCAGAATATAAATAATCTTCCACAAAAAATCCAAGTGGAAAATTTGGTCTTTGTTGTGAAGAATTTAATCCATATCCAGATTTCATAGGAGAAATGACTCCTCCTTGTTTGGTTATGTATCCATAGGGACCATAAATTGGATTTCCATCGTATGCCCAACCAATAATTGGAGAATGTTTTGTTGATAATTGTTCTATACTATTAACTTTGATAAGATCTGGACTTCCATATAAAACGTTTCCATTCTGATTCACCGAATAAACTGCTTCTCTTAATTTTCTTGGTGCATATAAATGTGAATATTCTAATTGATAATTTTTATTAATTCCTTTTGAAAGAATTCCGTCATCGTCGGTGATATTATTAAAATATTTTTCAAATAAATTCACTCTCCAAGTTTGGATTTTTGAATCAAATTTACAAGAGGACCCTGGTGGTGTAATAGTAATAAAAGTTGATCTTTGTGAATATCCAATTCCACCATTAATAATTTTAACAGAAGTTATTGCACCATTTTGAACTATTGGAGTGATAGATGCACCAGATCCATTTCCAGTAATAGAAATATTGGGAGAAGAATAATTGACTCCAGAGTTATTGATAATAACATCAACAATTCTTCCATTGTCAACAATAGGAGTTAATTGTGCATTTGACCCACTATCTAATGTTACATTCGGTTGACGATTATAATTTAAAATTTCCGAAGATCCATATCCAATTCCGTTATCTGATAAATGAACAGAAGTAATCTGCCCCCTAAATATTGGTTTAATTGTAGATTTAAAGGTTTCGGATCCTACAGACGAAATTCCAACATCTCCAACGATTTCAACACTTATTTCTGGGTAATTAAAAATATGTGTTCCAGATCCGACAGAATTAAAGTTAACGAATTGTTTCGTATTATAAAATAAATCTTGATTTGTGGCCCCTACACCTACTTTAGACAATCTAAATTTATCATTATCAACTGTTGTAATATAATATGAAGTGTTTGTTGTAAGACCACTTACAGCAGTCCCATCAACATTATATACTACAACTTCTCCAGATTTATAATCGTGATTTTCAATTTCAACAATACTCAATGATGTGCTGATTCCAGAAGGTTGTGATGTTCTTTTTTTATT
>OFRA01000053.1_pt1 | contig 27395 bp, 51 predicted proteins | sample 1543001 | NCBI WGS metagenome assembly OFRA01 (sample SAMN07774221, study PRJEB24372) | wastewater metagenome | isolation source: Lake Maggiore Verbania | place: Italy: Verbania | collected 2015-12 | reverse complement strand
CTTGATAGCATTACTTGGTCATCGGGCACATATACAAATCAAGCATCAAAAACTTCAGTGTTACTTTATTCTACAAGCACATCAAACTTGGTTTCACCAGGAGGAAATACAAATTCATCATTTAGAACAGCAAATCCATATACAATAGTACCTTCTGATCCAGCAGGAACACCGTATGTATTTGCAGTAAGAGATACAGTAGTTGGAACTAATGGAACAACATACTACTTTTATAGTAATCAAATTACTTCTGCTAATGCAGATGCAGTTGCATTTTCATATGGATCAGCAACTTCATCGGCTGGAGGCTGGACAGCTTCTATAAATTCTGGAACACAGTCAGGCGCTTCTTACTCCCTGTCATCGGGAACTGGTACTGTAAACTCATCAACTGGACAAGTAACAGTAACAGGCCTGGGCTCTAACACTACCACTTCAGTTATAGTTACTAAATCTGTTAGTGGATATAATAGCACCAATGCAACCGCAACTGGAACCTCCGCTACAGTTGTTATTTATAGTCTTTCATATTCCGCAAATGGTGGATCATCTACTCCAACAACTCAGACTGGATCTCAAGGCTCTTCAATAACATTAGCTGCAGGTGCTGGAACTAGATCTGGTTTTACTTTTGGCGGATGGAATATTGGAGGAACTACATATTCTGGATCAGGGTCGTATACGTTTGGCTCTGCAAATGCAACAGCAACTGCAATTTGGAATGCAGTATTTGTAGTACCGACTTCTCCAGCACCTTCATGGTCATCGGGAAGTAACTTTCAAAGAATTACTGGATCTTCAATACTTAGATGGTACACAGATTATCCATCAATTTCTGGAGATGGATCGATAACTGGAATGCAGTTTCAGATTAGAACAACAGCAGGAGGGGGAACCCTGCTTGCAGATAGTACAAGGGCTTACCCAGGAGCAGGAACTTATCCTTATTCAGGAGGAGGAACTATATGGGCGTTTAGATGCGGTACTTCTGACGGAGATATATCCTACAGTTCATCTGCCAGATTTGCTCGTGTCAGAGTAGTGATGCTTGGAACAAATGGAACAACGTACTTTGGGCCATATTCAGGGTGGATCTAAAATGGATATAGAAAAAATACACAAAGAATACTTAATTAACTCTAGAATTAAATCTTTAAATGGAAGAATTAATTCAATTGGAACAGAAGAAGATTCTGGAGAGTCTTTAGAAGACCTCCAGGCTAAAATTCAGGTATTGACTAATATACTTGAAATGCTATAATATAAAAGGAGGCACAAAATGACAACATTGACAAATGCAGATAAAGTTAATATTATTAACTCTAAAATGAAAAATCTAGTTTATACAAAATATAATCTAGATCTAGATATTATTATTGAGAATGCTAAGGTTACTCCTTCAGCAGCATCAGTCTCAGCCTTGAATTCTTCAATTGCTGAAATTACTACTCAAATTGCAGCATTGCAGACTGAGCTAGACAAATACCCAGTAGAAGAGGCATAAATTGGCAGAAAAAGCAGAATTAATTATCACCGCCCTACAACAGCGTATAGGAGAGATCGTATCAAATTATGAGACTCAAATTGCAGTACTTAGGGCAGAAATTACAAAGCTTATGGAAGAAAAGGATGCTAAGGTTGAAGCTATTCAAGAATACGAAAACCACCTTAACGATCTTACAGCCAACTAATTTCCCTTCTGGTATTGCTGTTAAAACAGATAAAGATACCTATTGGATTAAAGATGGGAAACGATACAGGTTAATTTCGGATAGGGCCGCCCAGTCTTGGTGCTTTACTACGGTATTAGCAACTGAGGCGGCATTATCAGGAACTAAGCTTGCAGGTAAGCTGGGGTTTAGAGACGGCACCTTGATCAAGAACGTCGCAGATGGTAAAATGTATTTAGTATCACAGAATAAACTAAGACACATTGTAGACCCAGATTCGTTTAATCGATATGGTCTAGATAGGTCAAAAATGATCGAGGTATCTGAAAAAGAAATCTCGGCACACGATTTAGGAGAAAGTATATAATGCCATTTGTAGACGGAGAACCGATTGATGCAGCCAAGCTTGGTGCATTAGAAACCAAATTAAATCAATTAGAATCAAAAATTCCTACATTTGGCGGAAGCAATACAAGCATTAGTATAGATAACAGCACAAACTCTATATCTACTGGTCCTGAAATAGAGGCTGCAGAAGTTTCTGGAATTAGTGTTACGGCTGCTAAAAAAGTTTATGAAGTTTCATTTAAAAAAACATTTAGCAAGAAGCCAATTGTAGTAATTTCAATGAGAGGCGGAGAGTCCTCATACATTTTGGCCGCAAGAGTTTTAAGTAACTCTGTATCTGAGAATGGATTTAAGTATGTAATCTCTGCTCCAGAGAATGCATATACTGGCAAAACCACAGCAAGCATAGGAATTAATTATATAGCACTAGCCTATTGACAGGCTGGTTTAATATGCTACAATTTGTTAAATACCAAGTCACGGACTCGTGACTTTTTTTACGTAAGGAAATAAATGGCCAACGATTTAAAATGGATGCTATCTTCAGATCAGCAATTTCCATATCAAGATGATAAGATGATTGCTTTGTGGTTTAAGGTCCTTAAATGGTTTAAGCCAGACGTAGTAGATTATCTTGGAGATACCGACGACCAAGCTTGCTACAGCAAGTATACAGAGGGTCGGTCTGCAGAGTTTTTAAATTTACATAAGACAGACAGCAAAGATTTAATTGTTCCTATGATGAGACACGAGGCTAAAGAGGCTAGAGAATTTTATACAAAAACTCGTGACATGCTTCCAGACGCACAATTATTTTCAGCGCTAGGAAATCATGATGTTCGAATATTTAATTATATGGACGCCAAGCTTCCAGATTATTTAAAAGAGGTTACTCCAGAATCACTATGGAGTCTAGACTCATTGGGATATGAATACATATACTACGACTCACTCCCTAAGCAAAGATTTGGAGATGTTCACGTACATCATGGAATTTCAATTGCAGCAACAGGTTCTGTTCGTAAAGACATGGAAGACCTTCAAGTATCACTTATTCGTGGACACTCCCACAGAATTGCTTCCCACCTTGTAACTTATGAATTAAGAAACGGTGGGCAAGGGGAGACACTTCGTGGATATGAGATTGGACACATGTGTGATGAAAAGGGTCCAGGAATGAAATACACTCAGCACCATGACTGGCAAAAGGGATTTGCAATAGCGCATATTGTAAATGATTATCCTCATATTCAAATGATCCATGTTGCTCCAGACTACTCATGCGTCGTGGACGGAAAATTTATTTCGCTATGATGAAATGCCAAAAGTGTAGTGGTCGAGTATTTGTTGATAGAGTATTCTCTCAAAAATTACACACAGAATTATTTTGCATCCTTTGCGGTAAGCGATGGATGGTCAACAAGGAGACAAGTGCATTTGGTAAATGGCTAGAGAAAACAGACAGAGATTACGCAAAAAGTTCGTCTATTTCTTCTTAAACGGTAAAGTACATAAAGTACTAAGACTATCAAGAGCTAAAGACGAAGTGGTTGCTTGGTCCTATGTAGATAAAAAAAGAGTTATGTATTCGTATGCCCAAGTAGATAAAAATATGGAAAGGGCATATACCGTATTAGAAGCAGGCAAAATTTTAGGCAGGCACAGGGTAACGATTGAAGAATATATTTTGCAAGGCAAAATTAAACAGCCTCAAAAAGTATATCCAATTAGTAATCCAGAAAGTACTTGGTCTAAATATATGTTAAGCGAATCGGACATTTTGGACATTCATCAATTTATTATTGATGCTGGCCACATAAGAGATCTTCCTTCAAGAGCAGAATTGCAGGCCCTTCTCAAACACAATTTAATATTGTATACTAAGACCACTGACGGTAAATTTGTCCCTGTATGGAAGGCGGAGTAATGGCAGAAACAAGAGTTAAGGTAGACCTATCTTTTACACGCAACCTTGGAAACTACGAAAGCATCAGAATTAATGTTGGCGTTGAAGACGATGTTCGTAAAGGAGAAAATGTAGAGACGGCTACCGAAAGAGTATACGCCTTTGTAGAAAACAAACTTATCCAAAAGACTCGTGAGGTTGAAAAGGAATTGAACAGTGGCAAATGAGAAACAGCCATATGTCCTTATTGGTTTATACGAATCTCTTTATTTAGAGAAGTATAATAAGAAACCTAAACTAAATAAGTTTAGAGAAAAGTGGGCTATGCAAGATGTTATAGATAGCGTAGGATTTGAAAGGGCTAAACAGCTTTTGATATACTACTTTAAAACATCTAAATATGGACACCCACTACAATTTTTTTATTACAACTTCGATAAGATTGATAGAGTACAGCACGATACGGAGCAGGATAAAATACACAGAAGCATTTTAAGAGAAGAAACTAAGAGAATGGTTGAGGAAGATAGATGAATACAGAGGCGGAATTAATCTCTGCAGTATGCAAGAATAAGGACATAAGCACCCTACTTGCAGATAACGTAGACGATATCTTTACATCACACCGTGACATTTGGAACTCGTTAAAGTCATACTATTATAAGTTTAAGGCTGTACCAGAAGTTGGAATCTTGGTAGAACGTTTCAAGGACTTTGAGCCAGTTGCAACCAAAGGTGAGACTGGTTATTACTTAGATAAACTTAAGAACGAGTATCTAACCAGTAGACTAAAATCAATTCTTATTCAATCAGGATCCGCATTAAAAGAAGATGCAGCAGCCCGTGTCCTTGCAGAAATGCAAATGAAGCTTGCATCGTTAACAAAGTTTACAAACAATGTTCGTGACGTAGATGTTATTGACCTAGAAGCAGCAGAGAATCATTTCCTTTCAGTTAAAGAACGTTCTGCAGTCATGGGCGGAAGTCCAGGAATCCTTACAGGCTTTGAAGCAATTGATGCTGCATATCCTACAGGCATGGCTCCAGGACATTTAATTGTTGCTATCGGTTGGCCAGGAAAAGGAAAGACATGGTTTACTTCATACCTAGCATGCAAAGCTTGGGAACAAGGATTTAAACCAATGATTGTGTCTCTTGAAATGTCTCCTGAGAATATGCGTGACCGCATATATACAATGATGGGCTCTGGATTATTTAAAGCTTCTGATTTTTCAAAGGGCGACGTAGATGTTGACACATTTAAATCATGGGGTCAGAAAAAGTTTGCTGGAAAGAATTCATTTATTCTGGTATCAAATGAGGGAACCGCAGAAGTAACACCTGCAACTATTCAAGGAAAGATTGATCAGCATAAGCCAGATTTAGTCATTCTTGATTACCACCAGTTGTTTAATGACAATAAAAGAAGCAACTCTGAGGTAGAGCGTAACCGTAATATCTCTCGTGAGTTTAAACTTCTAGCGGTATCAAATAACATTCCCGTAATAGATATTACTGCAGCCACAGCAGATGATATTTCAGATCAAGAGAATCCACCAATGATGAGCCAAGTTGCTTGGTCAAAGGCAATTGAGTATGATGCTGATATGGCAATGGCTATTCACAGATACCCAGGAACTAATATGATTGAAGTTGTTTCAAGAAAAAACCGTCACGGTCAAGATTTTGATTTCTATCTCGATTGGGATATTAATCGAGGTATTATTACTCCGATTTATGAAAACTTACCATCTTTAAACAATGACCCATCGAAAAATTAAAAGGTTTCAGATCGAGGTAGAGTTTGAAGACAACTCTCAGTTAATAAGTTTAAGACCGCAGTATGAAAATTTATTAACACACGACATGAGAGGAAAAGGATACGTCAGGGTACTTGACATAGACCCTGCCTTTTCGGTAGAATTTACGGGCGAGACATGGAAGTTCTTAATGAGCATTCATGGTGTTTATGTGGGAAAGAAGAAAGCATGGCAATCAGAGGGTATAACACAAGGGAAGTCGATACCACGCAGTACACGCCAGCACATATCAAGTCAATCCTAAAATCAATAGGGTTGCAGGTAACTGGTGAAACTAGCAATGACTTTCTATGTTACTGCCCATTTCATTCTAATAGACACACATCTAGCTTTAGCGTAAGTCGTGAAAAAGGCGCATTCATTTGTTTTAATCCATCATGCGGAGAAGCAGGCACTCTTCAAGAATTAGTCAAGCGTGTTATGAATAAGACAGAGTTTGAAGCAATGAGATTTATATCTTCAAAGGAAGCGGAGGCTTTAGAAAACTTTGACGAGTTGCTTGCAGAAACAATGTCAGACAAGCCTGTCTTTGAAGAGTTCTCTAAGGATACACTAGATAAATTACATAAAGGATTAATGTCAAGCGACAAGGCCCAGGAGTATTTTAAATCTCGTGGCATATTGTCAGAAGCTCTAATCTATTTTGAATTAGGGTATTCAGAAAACATGGGCATGGTAACTGTTCCAGTTCATAGCCCAGACGGAATGGCTATAGGAATTGTTGGCAGATCCATAGAAGGCAAAGCATTTAAGAACAGCACAAATTTGCCTAAGAGCAAAACATTATTTAATATTCACCGTGCCAAAAAAATTGGAGACCAAGTTATAGTTGTAGAGTCAAGCTTTGATGCAATACGTATACATCAGGCTGGGTTTCCAAATGTCGTGGCAACATTAGGTGGGTTCTTGTCAACAGAACAACACAATTTATTAAATAGACATTTTAATAAAATAACTATTATGACAGACAATGATGTTGCTGGCAGGGACTTAGGATATAGCATAGCCAATAAATTAAAGTTCAAAGACCTCTTGTGGGCTTCGTACGAATATGGTAAGATATATCCTCATGGTGCAAAAGATGCTGGCGATTTAACCGACGAGGAGATAAAAGCTTGTATTAAAAATTCTGTATCCGACATGGAATACAGATCCTGGAACTCATGATATAATGAAAACACAGATGGATATATACCATCAACTACAAATAAGGAGATACATATGAGTATAGTAAAGGGTCTAAAGGACCTAAACAAAGCACTCGACAAGCCGTCATATTCTGGCGGAGACGAAAACAAAGGCCGTTGGCTAAAAGTTGAAGACGGCGAAAGCGTAAAGATTAGATTCCTCCAGGAACTTGATCCAGATTCACCAACATATAATGATAAGCTTGGTTGCGGATTTATCGCATTAGAGCACACTAACCCAAAAGATTATCGTCGCAAGGCTCTAGATACAATGGAGTCAGAAGGACGTGACTGGGCAAACGAACAACATCGCAAAGATCCAAAGGCTGGCTGGAAGGCCAGGACCCGCCTATATATCAACGTCTTGGTAGACGATGGTAAAGAAGAGCCATATGTTGCAATTCTTTCACAAGGTACAAGCGGTAAAACAATTACACCTACCTTAATTGAATACGCTGGCGAGATGGGAAGCATCACAAACTTGATGTGGAGAATCAAGCGCAATGGTTCAAAGACAGACACAAGTTATACAATCATTCCATTAGCAAAAGACGAGACGCCATTTGATTTCGCTGCGCTAGAATTGTATGACCTAGAAAAAACAGCAGTACGTCACGTTCCGTATGCAGAGCAAGAAGCTTTTTATATGGGCGAAACTGGTAATGCCGAAGAGCCTTCTGCATCATCCAGCAGCGTAGACTGGTAGCATTAAATAGCGGAGGCGGTATTGACCGCCTCCGCATTATTTAGTAAAATAACATAATGAGAACATACGATATACCAGACCCATTTGAAACATTTGTTTCTAATAAATATAAAAATTATGTGGGCATAGTGTATAACTTCTTTGCCAAAGAATGGCACATGAAGTGTGGATGTTGCAAAGAAGATTTATACGCACCAAATAGAAAAACTATGACTAAGATTAGGCTTTATCATACTCGAAATGAATGTTTAGGCGGATACTAATGAGCTTTACCCATCTTCACGTTCATTCATATTATTCATTAATGGATGGACTTAACTCTCCAGCCGAACTTGTCAAAGCAGCAAAAGATGCTGGTCAAACATCATTAGCAATTACAGACCATGGAACTCTTTCGTCACATCGTGAAATGCAGATAGCATGTAAAGATCAGGGCATAAAGCCCATCCTTGGCGTAGAGGCCTACATATCTCCTACAGATAGATTTGATCGTGCATCTAAAACAGATAAATCAATTCAGGCCTACAACCACATCATCCTTCTTGCTAAAAATAAAAAGGGTTTAGAGAATATAAATATTTTGCAAGAGCTTGCATGGAACGAAGGCTTTTATCATAAGCCACGTATTGATAGAGAGGTTTTAAATGATTATAGCGAAGGTATTATCGTTCTCAGCGGATGCCTTAATGGACTTATTAGTAAGGCTATCGATAAAGGAAACATGGAGGAAGCTGAGCTTCTTCTCAAGGGCTTCAAACAAACTTTTGGCCAAGATTTTTACGTGGAAGTGCAATCACATAACCCTGTGGAGATCAACTCCGCCCTTTTAGAATTAGCAGACAAACTTAAAATTAAGGCGGTGGCGACAGGAGATGCCCACTTTGCCAAAGAAGAAGATCGTATATTAGAAGAGGCTATGCTTATATTATCTACATCTCCAAAAGCAGATAAAGAAGCAGACTTTGAAATGTCTCGTCAGATGAAGGATATGTTAGATAGATTTAACTATCTTTATCCTGACAGAAAGATATCATTTGTAGACTATAACCTATTTATTCAGACTAGGGCTGAAATAGAGGCGGACTTTAATAAGGCTGGTATAAATAGAACTGATATATATACCAATACCATGGAGATAGCCGATAAAATTGAGGAATACGACTTTTACCAGGGTTTAGACCTTCTGCCTGTCCCTAAGACCAATGCCGACCAAAAGCTCCGCCAGATGGCCTTAGAAGGCCTTAAAAGGCTAGATCTGGACAAAGAGCAGGTCTACTTAGACAGAATTGAAGAAGAGTTATCTATAATTAAAGATAAATCATTTGCCTCATACTTCCTAGTTGTAGCCGATATGGTTAATTGGGCTAAGGATAATAATATTATGGTTGGGCCAGGTCGTGGTTCCGCCGCTGGCTCCCTTGTTTGCTATGCTCTAGGTATTACAGATGTAGATCCAATTGAGTATGACCTCCTATTCTTCCGCTTTATTAATCCTGAGCGTAATGACTTTCCTGATATTGATACAGACTTTGAGGACCGCCGTCGTAAAGAGGTCAAGGACTATCTTAAGAAAAAGTTTAAGCATGTGGCTTCTATTTCCACCTACACTTATTTTAAAGACAAGGGTGTAATTAGAGATGCTGCTCGTGTATTTATGGTTCCGTTGTCCGATGTTAATCGTGCATTAAAGCAGGTAGATACATTTGAAGATTATATAGACTCACCTAATACAAAAGAGTTTAGACTAAAGTACCCAGAGGTAACTTGGCTAGCAGAAAAGCTAAGAGGAAAGATCCGTAGCGTTGGAGTTCATGCCGCAGGTGTAGTAGTTGCCAAAGACGACTTAAGAAAATTTGCACCAGTAGAATCTAGAGCAGACTCAGACGATGACGTTTCTGGAAGAATACCAGTAGTTGCATATGACATGGATACAGTTGCAGACATAGGATTAATTAAGATGGATGCTCTCGGTCTTAAGACTTTGTCGGTTATAGCAGACACATTAAAGTCTATTAAAGATCGTTCTGGTAAGCAGATTAATCTTTCTGAGATACCTTTAGATGATAGTAAGGTATACAAAACACTTAGCGAAGGATATACCAAGGGTGTGTTCCAGGCCGAAGCAACACCGTATACTAATCTTTTAATTAAAATGGGTGTAGATAAGTTTGAGGACCTTGCAGCATCTAACGCTTTGGTTCGTCCAGGAGCAATGAATACAGTAGGTGCTTCATACATTAAAAGAAAGCACGGTCAAGAAGCGGTTCAATATGTTCATAACATAATGAAGCCTTTTACAGAAAATACTTATGGCGTTATTATTTATCAAGAACAGGTTATGCAGGCTTGCGTACACTTGGGCGGAATGACTTGGGCAGAGGCCGACAAGGTTCGTAAAATTATTGGAAAGAAGAAAGATGCAAAAGAGTTCGATCAATTCAAAGATAAGTTTATACAGGGGGCTGAGAAGCATATTAGCAAAAAGCAAGCCCAGCATCTATGGCATGATTTTGAAGCTCACGCAGGTTATTCTTTTAATCGTTCTCACGCTGTTGCTTATTCCATGCTTAGTTATTATACGGCTTGGCTTAAAACTTATTACCCTCTTGAGTTTATGTTTTCAATTCTTAAAAACGAAAACGATAAAGATGTTCGTACGGAATATTTGATTGAGGCTAAGCGATTAGGTCTTAAGGTTCTTCTGCCACACATTAATGAATCAGATATCTATTTTTCTTTACAAAGGGACTCAATTAGATTTGGATTAGCCGAAGTAAAATTTATATCAGACAGTATTGCAAATAAGATTATAGAAAAAAGACCTTATTTAAATTACGCTGATTTTATTCATAAAGCTTCAGTAAAGGGTAGCGGTATTAATAGTAGAGCTATCTCTGCATTAAATGCTATTGGCGGTGCGGCATTTGATGATAACCTAAGAGAAGGTAAAGAAAAAGAAAACTACTATGAGTATCTTGGCATACCTACATTTAATTTAGATCTTCCTCCAAGAATTAAGTCTCAGGCAAGACCAATATCTGAGTTTGACGACCTTGGAGCATTCGTAATGTTTGGAATGGTTAAATCAATTAAACGTGGAACTGGATGGGCTAGAGTAGAACTTGTAGATGAAACTGGCGCCATAGGACTATTTCACAATGAGCAAACCCCTATAGAGACTGGTCAGATGTATTTTATCTTGGTCGGAGATAATAGAATTGCCAAGTATGTAAAGGTTCAGGATATTACCCCCGATTCAAAAAATACATTTGTAGACTTTTTATATAGAAAAGAATATGACTTACAGGAAAAAGAATATATGGTTGTTGACTTTACCCCTTATAAAACAAAGGCTGGTAAAACCATGGCACATATAGTATTATCTGATAAGGATAAAAATCTAACTAGAGCAATTGTTTTCTCTAGTCTATATAAGATTGCCCTAGCTAAAATGCGTGAGGGAATGAAGTGTCAGGTCATCATATCAAAACTTGATGACGGGACTTTAAATATTAAGGAGATAAAGTGACAGATGACATACAAGGCTTAGTTACTTCAATAAGCATTAACCAAGTACTGGTTGCTGTTTTAGAAGAATACGGAAAGCTAACCGTTCCCACTCTAAGGTTTTTAGATGCAGGAGCGACAGAAAAAGAATTAGTAATAGATTATGATGAGGAAGGCCCATCATTTACATTTAGTTTAAGGGACAAAATTGAACAGCAATGAAATTCTAGCCGATTACGGACTTGATGCATTAGCAGCAATGCTTCATGAAACAGCAAGAGAGAAAGGGTTTTGGGATGGAGAATATTCTCATGACAAGATTGGAAACAAGCTTGCACTTGTACATTCAGAAGTTACTGAAGTATTAGAAGCAATTAGAAAATCTAAAGGAAGTGAACAGGTAGTTGAAGAAATAGCGGACGTTATTATTCGATTACTAGATGTATATGCAGCAATGAGGAATGAAGAACAAATTCTTCATAGCCTAGATGAAATACTGGAAGCAAAAATAAATAAAGATAAAGAGCGTCCAAGACTTCACGGCAACCTATTTTAATGATATAATAAGCAGAGAGAAGAAAGAATAATAATGGAAATTGTATTAGATGATATACTAGCAAAATTAGATCCAAAAACAAGAGCACGAGTTCAATCAGCAATAAGTGTAAACGTAGATAAGCAGCCAACACCAAGCATAGGGCTGAATCTTGCTCTAAAAGGCGGACTTGCCTATGGAAGACAGATCCTTGTTTGGGGAAATAAGTCTGCTGGTAAATCTTCTTTCTGCTTACAAATGTTAGCCTTAGCCCAAAAAGAAGGCAAGAGTTGTGCTTGGATTGATGCAGAGCATTCTTATGATCCAGAATGGGCCAAGAGCTTAGGCGTGGATTCAGAAAAATTAATTTATTCACAGGCAAAAACTGTAAACGATATGGTAGATGTTGCAACCAAGTTGATGGAGGCAGAAGTCGATATTATTGTTGTTGACTCTATCTCTGCATTACTACCAGCAATCTACTTTGAAAAGGATGGAAACGAATTAAAGGATTTGCAAGACACTAAGCAAATCGGTGCAGAAGCAAAGGATATGACTCACGCAGTCAAAATGTTAAACTATGCAAACAAAAATACATTACTTATTCTCATTTCACAACAACGAAACCAATTTGGATCTATGCATGCTAGCCACATACCCACGGGAGGCATGGCAGTTAAATTCTTCTCATCTACCGTTGTTAAGCTATGGTCTTCGGAAGCCGAAGCTAACGCTATTAAGGCTGGCATTAAAGTTGGCGACAAGATTATTGAACAAAGAGTTGGCAGACCAGTCAATTGGATTATTGATTACAACAAAGTCGGTCCCCCAAATTTATCAGGACAATATGATTTCTACTACCAAGGAGAAAACTTAGGAGTAGACCTTGTAGGAGAAACTTTAGATGTTGCAGAAATGTGTGGCATAGTTGAAAAAGGTGGTGCTTGGTATACCGTAGACGGAGAAAGATTCCAAGGAAGAGCAAAGGCAGTGCAATATCTTCGTGACAATCCTAAAGTAGTTGCAAAACTACAGGAGGATATCCGTGCCAAATCTTAATGAGTTCTTTAAAAAAGAAGAAATAATGGCTTCTGAACTTGAAAGGTTTGGTGGCAAGAAGCCATGCGCTAAATGTGATAAGGATGCAGAAGAATATTTTTGGGACGCAATGTCTCTTACTATGAGTTGGGAATGTCCCGATGGTCACAAAAATTCATTTAAGGTTAACTAATGTCAGAAAAATCTGAAGTTAAAAGAGACGGAGCTAAAGCACAAAAGAATAGTGGGCGGGGCGATTACCAAAAGGGTGATGCTAAATGGAAACAATTCTTGGTTGATTATAAAGAAGCGTCTTCCTCTTTTACTTTAAATAAACCCGTGTGGTCAAAGATATGTACTGATACTTTTAAAGTAAGTCGTGACATGCATCCAGCTTTAAAGATTATTATAGGAACGGATTCTAAGGTAAGACTTGGAATAATTGAATGGGCGGTATTAGAAGAACTAATACAGTTCTGGGAGGATAACAATGGGATCAAATAATAAAATACCATTTAATGATACTCAAATTAAAAACGGTAGGATTGTCAGGCTTAGAAAAGATGGCACCGTAAAGGCCGATCTTGGCCCTTATAAAGTAAAGCATAAGAAAGTTAAGTAAAGGCTATGAGAGAAATATTTTTAACAACAGCAGTAGGTGCAGCAGTGGGTGCTGTATTTAGCATATTTAAATTGCCCATTCCTGCCCCACCAGTGTTTGCTGGACTCATGGGAATCGTAGGTCTTTGGATAGGCTACGGATTAGTTCAGAGGTTTATATAATGGAAATGTTTTTAATTGCAGGAATTGCAATAGGTTTTTTAATTGGATACCCGCTTGGCTTATTCATAGACAAGTTAGACAAAAAAGAGAAGGCTAAAAATGTCAATTAATAAAGATGGTCTTAAAATGGTAAAGCTTCCTGATACTCCAGAAATGGCAGACCTTGCTAATCAAATGGCGGTTGCCAGAAATAAAAAAGAAAGAGAAATTGTATTTACAAAAATGCAAAACTATTTAGACAGAATTGGATTTAATCCAGACGAGCAGGAAGAGGCTTAAAATGGCAGATGATAAGAACACCTTAGAGTTGATTAGTTCTATTACTGAATTTAATGAACTCCATGATTACATGAAAGATGATCAGCTGGATAAAGCATTAGCTATTGTGGTAAAGCTATTAATGAATCCAGATGTTCCGTCCGCTAAGGCTCCTTATCTAATTATAGAACTACAGGCTATGTCTACAAAATTTTCTATGATGGCTTCAGTATATTCTACAATTGCCAAAGACAAAGCTGGAACCGTAAACAATAATAAGAAAAACATTTATTATTCAGCAAAGGAGTCTATCGACAAACTTGTGGATGCACTTAAATATGTAGTTAGGTACAGTTCATAATGGGTAGAGATATTGTAAAGAATCTTAAATTTAAGAAGCATGCTGGCAAACACTTCGATCCAGAAAAATTTGCTCAGCTATTAGATGAGTCATATCGTAATACTAAACGTGCAGACGGAGAGATGACAAAAAAATCATTTAGTCCCAGCACACTTGGATACGGTCACGGAACATGTCCACGGTATTGGTATATGGCTTTTAGCGGTGCTATGTTTATTGACGATAACGATGCTGTAGCAGTTGCTAATATGGCTCAGGGCACACAGGCTCACGAAAGACTACAGAATTTAATTAAGACTATGCCAGAGTGGAGAGCAGAAGAAGAAGAGATTATAAATGAATACCCTCCTATTCGTGGCTTTATAGATTTAATTATGGAGTATGATGCTGAGACCGTAATTGGCGAAATCAAAACGGCTAAGCAAGAGGTATGGGATCAAAGGCAGGCAGAGATGAAGCCTACAACCAATCATATGCTTCAATTGCTTACGTACATGAAACTAAAGAACGCCAAAGAAGGTTTCTTTTTGTATGAAAATAAAAACACTCAAGAGCTTATTGTAATCCCAGTATCCATGAATGAAAAGAATACAGAGATTATTGAGGAAGCATTTACATGGATGTGCGAAGTATGGGACAACTTTAAAGAAGGCGACCTTCCAATGCGTCCAGCAGGGGCATCTAAATCTAAAATGCCTTGCACATACTGCCCTGTTAAAAAAGAATGCTACGCAGGTTTAATTGGTACCGTTCAAATAGAATCATATCAGGTGCCAAAGCTGTGATTTGCGCCAATAAAGAATGCTTGAATGGAAAAGAGTTTACACCTAAAACTCATAATCAAAAATATTGTTCTGACGAGTGTTGCCGTATTGCAACTAATAGAAGAATTATGGAAAAGTATTATGAGAAGAAGGCTATTAGAAACGGTGCTTCTCGTGGATGCAAGAAGTGTGGTGCACAACTAAGTAGGTATAACGATACTACTTTATGCGCTTCCTGCCAAAAGAAAATAGACATTACTAAAAAGTCTAAGATAAAAGGGATGATAGATGAAATTAGCTGATCTGGTAAAGACTAAAGCCAATAGAGTTTTAGGAATAGACGCATCTACAAACTCAGTTGCCTTCTGCCTTATGGAAAACGACAAGCCGTTAAAGTGGGGTAAGATAAACTTTGTTGGTCAGGATATCTACGAAAAGATCCATGATGCTAAAATTAAAACAAGTTCAATGCTAGAAGAATTAAAAAGTGATTATATTGCTGTTGAAGGAGCGATCCTTGTCAGGTCACCAGATGCTGTGATAAAATTATCATATGTTTATGGTGTTGTCATTGCTGAGCTTATGTCTACGGGTGCTTCAGTTATTACTATTTCTCCGAGCTCTTGGCAGGCGTATATTGGCAATAAGAACCCGACTAAAGAAGAGAAGGCGGCTATCAGAGTAAAAAATCCAGGGTACGCAGACTCTTGGTATAAAACTCAATTAAGAAACATGCGTAAGCAAAGAACGGTAGACTACTTTAATAATAAGTATAACCTGTCCATAACAGATTTTGACGTAGCAGATGCATTCGGCATTGCTCATTATGCTAATAAGGTGTTGACAGAACGATGAAACTATATCAAAGCCAGACCTGGTTATATAGAAGATATGTTGTTCAAAAGAAAACGGTAACGGAAATTGCCGATGAGTGCAAGGTCTCTGCTATGACGATACAGAGATATTTAGAAAAATTCCAGTTAATTAAAAAAAGATGAGTATACCAGTCCTTATAGTTCCAATATTAAATAGATACGATCTACTAGAGTCTATGTTAGAATCAATTAATTATCCAGTTGACAATATATTGATTGTAGACAATGGAGGAGAATTTAAAACAGAGAAAGAAAATGTTAAAGTTCTTAATATGCCAGCAAACTTAGGGCTATCTGCTTCGTGGAACCTAGCAATAAAATGCTACCCTCATTCTAAATACTGGTTATTTGCCTCTGCTGATACTAGGTGGGGAGATAGCGCTTTAGAAGAAATAGATAAATTAAGTGGTCCAGATAAGTTAATTCTTACAAATGATGCGTATGGATGTTTTTCTGTAGGAGAAAATGTAGTAGAAAAAATCGGTTTATTTGATGAATACTACTACCCAATTTATTTTGAAGACAATGATTTTCATGAAAGAGTTGCCAGATTCTGTCCAGAAAATACTATAGTCTCAACAGCTATTAACACAGCTCCTGAAGTAGGAAGTCAAACAATTAATAGCGATGATAAGTTAAAAAATATAAATCATCAGACGTTTGTTAAAAATGAAGAATACTATAAATATAAGCAGACAAATAATTTTGAAATTTCAAAGCCATGGTCTTTATCTAGAAGAAGGGATCACGAATGGCTACGATAGGAGTATTGCCTGCTTCAGGTAAAGCATCTAGAATTGGAGGCATACCTAAATTTTGTCTTCCCATATCTGATGAAAGATCATTGCTTCAGTGGCATGTAGAGCAGATGCTTGAAGTCTGTGACGAAGTTCGTGTTTGTACAAGGGCTGAGTGGATTCCAATTATTCAAAATATGGATATGAATATTAAATTAATTGTAAAAGAACCATCAACAATGTCGGATGCTATTAAATTTATGATAGGTGATTATAACGACACCGTTTTGGTAGGGATGCCAGATACTTATATTTTGAATGCGCCTTCAAATATATACAAGGAAATGATGAAAGAAACTAATGCAGACTTGGTGCTTGGTATTTGGGAGTGTTTGGGAGAATTAAAGGGAAGAGTTGGTCAGGTCCTTGTTTATAATGACGGAAGAGTAAAGGCCTCAAAAGATAAGGTTTCGGATTGCGATTATAAAGATATGTGGGGCACTATGCTATTCCGAAAAAATATGATAAGATACATAGATCCAAGTTTAGACCACCCAGGAAAGCAAATTCAGGAGTGGATAGATGAAGGATCAAACATTCAATCTGTTCGACCAGGCGGCAGATATATGGACATAGGTACACTACGTGGACTTAAACAACTATATAAAGAAATGGACGTATGATGTTAAGACCAGTATTCCCAGATGTAAAAGATTTTAATTGTAGTGATTTATATCTTCAGTCTGTTGGTGCGCCAGCAGGTGGAAAGATATGGAGAGCATGCCATGAGATTGCCCACATGTTAATTGAAAAAAATATATCATACGGCAACTCAGCATTAGACCCAATTAGAATATTTTCAACGGCGGATTCAACAGAGCAATTAAAAGTTCGCATAGATGATAAACTAAATAGAGTAAAGAATAACCAAGGATATGCTGGGGATAATGATATTGATGACCTCATTGGGTATTTAATTCTATATAAAATAGCTAAATCCAGTTGATTTTTTAGTCGACTAAGAGTATACTCTAATATATGTCCGAAATTGAATTAGCCGATCATTTTGATCGCATGAATATGGTAGTCTCAGAACTGCTTAAGGGAAACAACCCAACCCAAATTGCAACCGTCACAGGCTTTAAGAGAGCCGAAGTAGTCGAGTTGATAGATGAGTGGAAGAGCGTTGTACACAACGACACGGCGGCCCGTGAAAGGGCTAAGGAGGCTATCTCTGGAGCAGACCAACACTACGCAATGCTTATCAAAGAGGCATGGAAAACTGTTGAGGATGCAGATCAGGCGGGACAACTAAATGTTAAATCAGGAGCACTAAAGCTTATTGCTGATATTGAAGGTAAAAGAATTGGAATGCTTCAAGAAGTTGGCTTACTTGATAATGCTGAGTTGGCAAATCAAATCGCAGAAACAGAACGTAAGCAAGATATCCTTGTTAAAATATTAAAAGAAGTTACAGCCTCATGTCCTAAATGCAAGATGGATGTTGCAAAACGCTTATCACAGATTACTGGAGTGGTAGAGCCTATAGAGATTATAGAGGAAGTTAGTGGATCTTAATTTTAATGATTTAATTGATATGCTGGACGGCGAAGAGTTTGATGAACGCCCAGTAGATCTAAGAACATTTGTCCAGAGCCCAGAGTATTTAAGCCTGCCACCATTATCTGAATATCAATATACTCTTATTGAAAAAAGTTCACAAATCTATAAAGAGTCCACCCTTGTTAAACTTTTTGGTGAAGAAGAAGGCGTTAGAATGTTTAAGCAAACAGCCAATGAGGTTGTTGCCCAACTTGGTAAAGGGTCTGGAAAAGATTACTGTTCAACCATATCAGTTGCTTATATAGTATATTTACTATTGTGCCTTAAAGATCCAGCATCATATTACGGCAAGCCTCCTGGAGACTCGATTGATATTATTAATATTGCTATTAACGCACAACAGGCAAACAATGTATTCTTTAAAGGGTTTAGAACACGCATCGATAAAGCCCCGTGGTTTGTTGGAAAGTACACAGAAAAAGCTTCTGAAATTAAATTTAATAAAAACATTACAGTACACTCAGGTCACTCAGAGCGTGAAGCGTGGGAAGGATATAACGTAATCGTAGTTATCCTTGACGAAATTTCTGGATTCAGTGTAGAGAATACTACTGGTCATGAGCAAGCAAAAACGGGAAGCCTTATATATGAAATGTATCGTGCCTCTGTAGACTCACGTTTTCCAGACTATGGAAAGGTTATTCTGCTATCATTCCCAAGATATAAGAATGACTATATACAGCAAAGATACGACGACGTAGTAGCTGAAAAAGAAACGGTAACTAGAACACATCATTTTAAACTAGACGATACCCTGCCAGACAACACAGAAGGCAATGAGTTTGATATTGAGTGGGAAGAAGATCACATCTTATCCTACAAGTATCCTAGGATGTATGCTTTGCGTAGACCGACATGGGATATAAATCCTACACGAAGCATAAATGACTTTAAAGTTGCTTTCTATAAAAATGCTCCAGATGCACTAGGAAGATTTGCTTGCATGCCATCAGAAGCAATTGATGCGTTCTTTAAGTCTCGTGAAAAAATTGAGAAAGCATTTAGCAATATGTCATTAGCGGTAGATGAGTTTGGAAGATTTGAAAATTGGTTTGCGCCAGATCCAGACAAGGAATATTTTTTGCATGTTGACCTTGCACAAAAACATGACCATTGTGCTGTTGCTATGGCGCATGTACAGAAATGGGTAAATGTAAAAGTGACTGATACATACTCACAACCCGCCCCAATTGTAGAAGTTGATGCAGTTAGATATTGGACACCTACACCAGATAAGTCTGTAGATTTTACAGAAGTTAAAGACTACATTCTATCTCTTAGAACAAAAGGGTTTAAGATTCGTGTATGCACATTTGACCGATGGAACTCACACGACATGATGCAACAGTTAAAACAATATGGCATTAACACAGAAACATTGTCGGTTGCAAAAAAACATTACGACGACATGGCAATGGTTGTTGCAGAAGATAGATTGAGCGGACCTGCAATTAAATTACTTATAGATGAATTACTTCAATTAAAAATTATGAGAGACAGGGTTGATCACCCACGAAAAGGATCTAAAGACTTAGCTGATGCCGTTTGCGGTTCTGTATATAACGCAATTAGTAGAAGCAGGCCACAGAATAACGAAGAGATAGACATACATACCTACAGCTCTTTGAAGTGGGATAGAGAAAAAGAAGAAGATGAAATAGTAATGAACATGATAAGACCACCGAGGATGCCTAAAAACTTATCAGATGTATTAGACGGAATGGAAATAGTATGAGTATATATCAAGAAAGAGCAAAAGAATGTAAGTGTTGCGGTAAACATGTGCCGCTTCCTACAGTTTTAAAAGAGTATAACGGCACCCCGCTATGTCCCACAACCTTTTCTAATGTCGTGGAGTATAAAAGAATATGGAAGTCTTCTGGGTCAAGGCCGATGGGAAGTGTTAGAAAACATTTTTCTGAATACGTTCAGCAGTTAGTAGAAACAACTATAGATAAAAATGAGGATGGAACTGTAAATGAGTCTTGAAGACAAAGATGATGACGAGGTACTTGCCTACTATTTAGAAATAGGTGTTGTTAACTTAGAAGGCATGGATGAGAGTGGCGAACTTATTTATTCTATAGACCAAGAAATGGCTAAGGAGTACGCCCCTGAGTTGTGGCAGTCTCACGTTGACTATGTTGATAAGTCTTTAATAAATTTGTACGAGGCGGGACTTGCAGAAATTGAGTACGATGAAGATTTACAGGCAACAATACATTTAAGTCCAGAGGGACAAAAGTTGGCTAAAGAAATGGGCATGATAGAAATAGACCCTACTACATTTAGGGATATTCCAAACGATTAAAAATTATGATATAATTATTGTAGGATGCCCACTAGGGGTCCTATAAATTAACTTATTCGCTTGAAGGAGGAATAATATGGTAACAACATATACATGGGATCTTTTCAAGGATCCTTTTTTTATTGGCTTTAATCGTGAAATTGAAAGAATGGCTAATGTGCACAATGCTGCATCACGTCAATCATATCCACCATACGACGTATTAAAGCTAGACGAAGATACATATCAGGTATCTCTTGCGGTTGCAGGATTCACAAAAGAACACATTAATCTATCTGTAGATAACGGAACATTGGTTATTTCTGGAGAAATTACCGAGATCACCGACGCAGAAGTTTTGCATAAAGGAATCGCTGCACGTAAATTCACAAGGTCTTTTGCTCTAGGGGAGTACATGGAAGTATCCAGTGCATCTCTTAAGGACGGAATGCTTAATATTAATATTATTAGGCTGGTTCCTGAAGACAAGAAGCCAAAGACTATCAAGATCAAATAAATAGTATAATAGAGATCTGCACCCCGTCACTGGGGAGTCGCAGATTTGGGCATCGCTGCCCAGGATAGTCGGGGGAGACAGCGACTTTAAATAACTGGTATAGTCCTGAGCATGACTTCTTAAAAAAACTGCTCATTTAAATTAAAGGAGAATCATGTTTGAATACAGAGTTAAGCAGATAACAAAGATAGTGGACGGAGATACTATTGATGTTGACATTGATCTTGGATTCAGCATTTCATATTCTCAAAGACTCAGACTGGCAGGTATCGACACACCAGAGTCTAGAACAACAGACAAACTTGAAAAAACATTAGGCTTAGAATCAAAAGATTATCTTAAGTCTAAATTCAAAGATGCCAAAGACATTGTTGTTAAAACAGAAAAGCCAGACAGCTCTGAGAAGTATGGTCGTATTCTAGGCTGGGTTTTCCTTGATGGAAACACTAAGTCTGTTAATGAACAAATGATTGAAGACGGTTATGCGTGGGGATACATGGGAGAGACTAAGGTCAAAGATTTTGTTGCCTTAGCTGAAAAGAGAAAAAAGAGCGGTAAGTAATGCCTATATATGAATACAGGTGTGAGTGTTCACCAGACAGTATTGTTCCAAAAGAAAGATCAATAAATTCTATAGAGCCTAATTATTTATGTAACGAATGTGGCAGAAGATTGCAAAGACATTACGGATCATTTGGTGTACAGTTTAAAGGTAACGGCTTTTATAAAACAGATAATCCTAAATAGTTCAATGATATAATTAACTAAGCAGACATATTGTTTGTTTAGGAGTTATAGTTGACTAGGAATAAAACATGGAGATTGTCACTAACATTCATTTTAATGTTTGGATGGCTATTCCTCACACCTGCTTATAGCAATGACCCACTCTCACTTGCCGCCGAAGAAATAGCAGAACTCAACGAAAAAGTAACAAATCTTACAGAAGAGGCCGATACTAGAGCCTTAATAGATATAGCAGAAAATAAATACGATGCAGCAGTTGCCGCCAAAGCGGCAAGAGACACAGCATATGCAGAGTATGACGCAGCAGTTGCTGCAGAGGCCACAGCATTGTCTGAAAAAACAACAGCTCAAGCAGCAGTAGATGGACAGACAGTTACAGTAGCTACAGCCCTAACTAATAAAAACAATGCACAAGATGCCCTTGATATAGCAAACATAAATCTATCTACAGCACAAGCATATGTGCAGGGTGGGGCAGGACTTGAATATACTGTTTATCATCTATTAAGAGATGGTAGCGTAGCAATACCTGGATCTGTTATATGTAATGGCACATGGAACTCAAGTTCGATGCAACTTCCAGTTTGCGGATATTACGAAAATATTATTGTTAAATTTACTGGCACAATAACTGTCCCTTCTTGGTTTACAACAACAAAATTTGCAGGATATACAGATGATGGTTTTAGAATGTATGTTGATGGGCAGCTTGCTGTTGATAATTGGGTAGAGCAGGGAACAACATGGAGTCCATATTCTCCAATATATGATGTAAGCGTAGACAAGACTTTAGGTGTAGAGATATGGTGGTACAACGGTGGGGGTCCAGGATCCTACCATCTTGGCTGGGCTATCCCTGGAGGATGGACTGGTGCAGGATGTGACTATGCTGGAAATCCAAGGGTATGGGGACAAAACTTTAGTTGTAATCTTAATACATTTTCTCATGGAACTCAAGCAACTCAAGAACAAATTAATGAATATAATTCTGCATTAGCAACACAACAATCGGCACAGGCGGTATACAACGATAAACTATCTGTATATAATTCTGCCAACTCAACTTTAACTACATACAATCAAACTTTGACAACTAAAACAACAGCATATAATAATTTAGTTACAGATACATCAAATAAGCTAACTGCAAAAAATAATACACAATCAACATATGATCAGTATATTATTAATTTAAATAATGCAATTGAAGACGCTTGGGATCTATATAATGAAACTTGGTTGTTTGAAGAGCAACAAAGAGTAGCAGCAGCTATTGCTACCGCCCTTGCTAATATGCCACAGCCAACACCAGAACCAACAGTTGAACCTACTCCTGAGCCTTCTCCAGAGCCATCGCCTGAGCAAACTCAACCAGACGATCCCACTCCAGAACCAACCCCTGAAACCACAGATGAGGCGACACCAGAACCAACCCCTGAGACTGAGCCTTCTCCAGAGCCAGAACCAGAGCCTTCACCTCAGCCATCGGATATAGATCCAGAGCCAACTCTTGAACCAGAGCCAACTCCTTCTGAACCTTCTGAAGAATCATCACGACCTAATGCTATCACAGAAGAAACAGCAAATCTAATTGCAGATTTAACAAGTAAAGACACATTGACTAAATTAACCCCAGAACAAAAAGCGGCGGTAGCTGAAGGTCTTGGAATTAAAACATCAGAAATAGCAAAGGTAGCCCTGCTTGCAGCATCAGATAAATCGATAGCACAAGCACTTGAAGAGTTTGGCGATAGAATAAAAGAAAATGAATCAGCTCCAATGCCATACACCCTTGCAGATGCAACCACTGAAGTTGCAACAGAAGCATTTTTATCAGATCCAATTGGAGCAATTTCAGATATTGATTTTGATAAATTACTTAGCCCATCAGAATGGGGTAAAGACATGACAGATGATCAAAGAGAAAAGGCTCAAGAAGTAGTAGTGCCTGTAATTATTGCAGGTAATATTATTGCTGCAGCCATGACAAGGAGGATATAATGAAAATAATTAAAGGATTTTTTAATTGGATATGGGAAGCAATTAAGGAAAGCATAGCCCAGCTATGGACCCTCCTAGGCTTTTTTATCGCATGGCTAACCCTTACTGGCACCGCACAAGACGTTGTAGGCGTTGCTACAGTAGTCGTAACCGTTATTTGGCTAATTACCATACCCCTCAGAAAAGACGAGGAATAAGGTATAATAGGGGTATGAAAAGAATAACTGCTATTGCTTTGTCAGGTCTATTGATGCTATCATTGACTGGTTGCGGGTATCAAGGTTTTTACAGATACCCATGCCAAGACCCTGCTAATTGGGAGAAAGCTGAATGCAATCCTCCAATTTGTGAAGCGACAGGCACATGCACTAAAGATATAATTGGCAAAGATCCAGTTATAGAAGACAAGACGGGTAACAAATAATGGCCAAAGAAAGATTAAGTCCAGCAGATCTGGACGCTAGATTAAAATTTATTTTAGGAATTACATTAGGTACAATTCTTTTGTGCACAGCATTGGGCATTTTGTACGCTTTAATTTTTGTAACACAGCCAATTGGCGGACAGTCAGAGAACGATAAGATGTTCTTTAATGTGCTTGGTAGCGTTGCAACATTTATTACAGGAACATTAGCAGGTCTATTGATTGGTCAGTCTGGTGCAAAAGATATAATGGCGGCACAGATTCAAAACAAAGAAATTGATGCAAAGAACACACAAGCAGACAAGAAGCTTGAAGCAGAAATTGATGCAACTGCAGCACGTTTAGCAGCAAAGCCAGATGGACAAATGCCAGCAGAACAACCAGTTGATACAGATTGGGATAAAGACTAATGGCAGAACAAGGCACAGCAGCACGTTTAATTGAAGTTGCTACAGCAGAAATTGGAACTATTGAAGGTCCAAAGGATAACGAAACAAAGTACGGCGCTTACACAAAAGCTAATTTCCAACCATGGTGCGGAAGTTTCGTAAATTGGTGCGGGAATGAGGCGTCCGTAAAAATTCCTAATACAGTTTATACTCCAGCAGGCGTAACAGCATTTAAGAAAGCTGGCTCATGGATTGATGGAGACATTGCAGATCCAGAACCAGGAGACATAGCCTATTTTGATTTTCCTTCAGATGGTGTCGATAGGGTGTCTCACGTAGGAATTGTTGTTAAAGACAATGAAGACGGAACTGTTTGGTGCATAGAAGGAAACACATCTTCAAAGAAGTCTGGAAGCCAAAGAAATGGCGGAGAAGTTTGCAAACAACTTCGTGCTTACAAAAAGAATAAAGCTGGCGTACTAATTTCAATTGTAGGTTTTGGCCGTCCAAAGTTTGGCGCAACAGCAAAGCCAGCAGAGCAAAAGGCTACTAAATCTAAGACAAAAGTTTGCCCAACCTGCGGTAAATAAATGAAAAATTATAAAGTAAAGCTTGAGATAGAAGCAGAAGTAGAGGCCTTTGACCAAGACGATGCTTTAGACTATGCTAACGATATATTTGGTGTAGATGATGAAATTAAAAACGTTAAAGTAATTAGCGTAAAGGAGAAATAACATGGCCAAAGAAGGATACAAGCCAACATCAGGAATGCAATCAGCAGCCCGTCGTGCTATTAAATTAAAAGAGCAAGGTAAAGCAAAGGGTGCGGGAACAGCAGTAGGCTGGACTCGTGCAGGACAATTGGCTCGTGGAGAAACATTAAGTCTTTCTACAGTCAAAAGAATGTATTCTTTCTTTTCTCGTCACGAAGTTGACAAGAAGGGCAAAGATTTTAATAATGCTGAAAATCCATCTAATGGTAAGATTATGTGGTTGGCATGGGGTGGAGACGCAGGATTTTCTTGGTCCCGTAAAATTGTAAATAGGGAGAAAAATATGAAAAAGTCATTAGAAGTTCAAGAAGTAATAGAGGAAATTAAAGACATGCTTGAGGATGTAGTTAATCCAGTAGACACAGTCATTGAAATTCCAGAAGACGTTCTTGAAAAGAAATATACAGGATGTGGATGCGAGACATGCAAAGCAATGGATGTTGCCTGCAAAGATTGCCCAGTTTGCTCAGAAGAAGAGATGAGTAAAAATTATGAATCAGACAATGAAGATGAAGACAAATGGAGTAACATGGAAAAGGCCTGCTGGTCAGGATATACTCAAAGAGGCATGAAAGAAAAAAATGGCCGAATGGTTCCAAATTGTGTTCCAGTTGAAAAGTCATATCACGAAGATGAGAAGCCAAAGAAAGAAATGAAAAAGTCCATATGGGATGGTGCTTTTCTTAAATAGTCATTGACATAGCCGTAGCATTTGCTGTATAATATATATCAGTGGGTGCTACGGTTTATGTTTAGGAAATAATGTTAAATCTAACAGAACTGGGTGTAGAAGTCTTTATTAAAAAGGCTAAAAATGTCACCCCATTTTGGGACAATTACGATCTAGTAATTTGGAAAAAAGATATTAATGGATTTACAAATGTAAAGGGCATGTTCAAAGAGAACGCATGGGGGACAGCAGAAAGAATTTCTGTTGACAGTGACGGAACATGGAAGTTGCCCACAAAGCATGTCAAACATTTTAAATGATTTAGGCATAGATGAAGACGATCTAGATTGGTTCCACCTTGCAATATGCAGGGGAATGGATACAAATCTATTTTATGAGAAATATGAGTCTGATGCTAATGTAGCAAAAAATATAGACGAGATGTGTTTCAGTTGTCCAGTAATGAAAATGTGTTATGAAGCTGGAGTAGAAGGAAATGAATATGGAGTATGGGGCGGAGTATATTTAAGTTCTGGTTCAATAGATAAATCAAAGAACCTTCACAAGACACCAGAAGACTGGAAGAGGTTAAAGAAAAAAAATGTTTATTAATAAAAAAGATATTAACGAGCATTTTAAGTATGGAGTAAACGAGTGGACTGGCGAACCCAATAAGCCCGTTTTCTATACTGAAGAGATGAGAAAAGCGGTCCATCAAGTTAAGAAGCCATCAATGCTTCTTATGGACATAGTAATGTACCCAGAGTTTTTAGCACTAAGACTGTATGAAGATAATTTTTTACAATTTGAAGGAACCAAAAAAGAAATGGTTATTGATTATGTAGGAAAGATCAAGCGTCTGCTTGAGTCATACGGAGTAAGATGCGAGCTGGAGGGTAAACCTAGTGAAAGAATACTATGACGTTATTCATGTTGTATACATTCATTCAGAGGAATGTCACGGAACGGTTGAAAAACTTGGTGCATGGGCATCAGTTGTTAAATATAATAAGGATGGCATGGAGTACACCGAACTAATGGAAAATGAAGATTTCAGCATTATAGATGAAATAGTTTTTAAACACATTGAGGAATCAGAATAATGGAAAAAATATTATGCTACAGTTGCAACAAATCTAAGAATAAATTAGATGTTAAAAAGTCTTCTCTTCTACCAATTAATTTATTTATTTGCGAAACCTGCTCATCTTCAAAATTTGAGCCACGCTGGGTAATTATTTTGGCTGGAAGATCTCAAGGCCCAGACCATGTCAAAGAATTTATTGTGAAAAGACGCTATGTTGGAAATGAAATTTCAGCATCAGAATTGTTGGTTTAAATAGGTTTATCATTCATTTTAAGGTATAATTAACCTATAATGAATCTAGATTACGCCGCTGTTACTATTGCTATTCTTGCCGCCATTTTATCTGGTATGGGAACAGCAATAATTGCTGGACTTAGGG